>Bissell_p2__coassemble_463_pt1 | contig 33067 bp, 18 predicted proteins | sample Bissell_p2__metabat2_high_PE_026 | metagenome-assembled genome bin Bissell_p2
AAGAAATATATCGTGTTTTTAATAAAATATAGACCAATTTTCTGTCCATAGGAGATACAAGAGAGTCTGGATGCGATTGGTCTTAATAAGTATGGCGCCCAGCTAGATAATCTCCTTATCTCTATAGCTTCCTTAAAGCTGAGTCATGAAGATATTATTCAACAGGTACTAAGTCACTTTGCCAAAATCAAGAGGGAGTTTAGTGTTACCAATCTCTATGTTGGAGCTGGCTTCCCTCTTGGACCAGCAAGAGAGTCGTACAATCTCTCGCTATGTCAGGCTGAACAGGAGCTTGTCAGAGATCTCTTGTCAACCAGATGGCTACATAAAGGCCTTTTCTTATTGATGCACGGTGGTCCCGGCCTAGGAAAAACCCTGCTATCAATTCATCTCGGGAAGCTAGCCGGGGCAAAAGGATACAGTATATTATTCTTAAATGCCAGAGCTACCTCTTCTTTTGGCATAAAGAGCACCAAGAACTCTATGCCCAATTCATTAGAGTAAAGCTCAAAAAAGCAAAAAGCCCCGCAAATGCGAGGCTCATCTAGGCAAGTAGCACGTCAGCTACTTACCTTCATGTCTAGTTTAGAATGTTAATTAGGCACCAGCCTTCTTTAAGGCAGCATCAACGATGGTTGAAGCTTCCTCTTCGATCTTCTTTAAGTGGTCCTCACCCTTGAAGGATTCCATATAGATCTTGTAGATGTTCTCGGTGCCAGATGGGCGAGCAGCAAACCAGCCGTTCTCAGTAACCACCTTGAGGCCACCAAACTCAGCGTTATTGCCAGAGGCTCTAGTGAGCTTCTCTAAGATTGGCTCACCTGCTAAGGTAGATGCCTCAACAGCGGATGGATCAAGCTTCTTTAAGACAGCCTTTTGCTTAGAGTTAGCAGGAGCGTCTACACGGTTGTATAAAGGCTTACCATACTTCTCAGTTAAGGCATTGTAGTGCTCTGATGGATCCTTGCCTGTTACAGCAAGAATTTCAGCTGAGAGCAGAGATGCAATCATACCGTCCTTATCGGTAGTCCATACAGAACCATCCTTACGTAAGAATGATGCACCTGCAGACTCCTCACAGCCCCATGCTAAGGACTTATCGAAAAGACCCTGTACGAACCACTTGAAGCCTACTGGAACTTCAAAAGCCTTACGGCCTAAGCCTTCAGCAACACGGTTCATCATGGAGGATGAAACTACAGTCTTACCAACCATAGCATCCTTTGGCCAGTTGTCACGGTGGGTGTAGATGTAGTTAATAGCTGCTGACAGATAGTGATTTGGGTTCATGAGGCCGGAGTGGCAAACAATACCATGACGGTCATAGTCTGGATCGTTACCAAATGCAATATCAAAGTTATCCTTAAGAGCAATCAGACCGGCCATTGCATATGGGCTAGAGCAGTCCATACGAATCTTGCCATCCTTATCTAAGCACATGAATGAGAAGGTTGGATCAACCTTGTAGTTAACAACCTTGATATTGAGCTTGTACTTATCAGCAATGCGATCCCAGAAGTACAGGCCTGAACCACCTAAAGGATCTACACCAATCTTAAGACCAGCTGAGGAGATAGCTTCGAGATTGATAACTGAGTCTAAATCATTGACATAGTCAGTCATCATATCGTGCTCTTGCACATTAGGGAGCTTTAATGCCTGCTCATAAGGAACACGCTTAACGTCCTTAAGACCAGCACGCATAATGTCGTTAGCACGATCCTGTACCCATGAGGTAATGTCGGTACCAGCTGGGCCACCATCAGTTGGGTTGTACTTAAAGCCACCATCAGTTGGTGGGTTGTGGGATGGAGTGATAACGATACCGTCACCTAAAGCAGAACCGCTCTTACCACGGTTGTAGCTTAAGATAGCGTGGGAAATAGTTGGGGTTGGGGTATAACCGTTATCTTTCTCGATACGAACCTCAACGCCGTTAGCGCCTAATACTTCTACTGCAGATACTAAAGCAGCCTCAGATAAAGCGTGGGTGTCTTTACCTAAGAACAGAGGACCACAGATGTTCTCTTTTGCGCGGTACTCAGCGATAGCTTGAGAGATGGCTAAAATGTGGGACTCGGTAAAGGAACCATTTAATGAAGTGCCACGGTGACCAGAGGTACCAAAGCTTACAAGCTCATCAGGATTATCAAGGTTTGGACGGTTATAGTAGTAAGCCGCCATCAGACGTGGAACATTAACCAGGTCTGAGTCTAAAGCCTTAGTGCCGGCACGCTCATGAATTGCCATATTATTATCCTTAACCCTTCGTAGAAACCAACGAGAACTTTTTGTCTAGCATAGCTCAGTGTTAATGAATTATCACACTTAATGCAAACAAAGAGTTTTGTAGCAGTCTTACCTTCGCTCATTCATCGCTACAGCTGCAGCTACAGCACGTCTCAATCCTCACTAAACCATAGCAACGTATAGCTAAGCCTATGCTTTAGTTTCTTGGATAGACACATCTTTATATTTTAAGTCTATTGAGACGCTTTCTCACCATATAAGTAGCTTTCTAAACTGACCAACATCACAGATCCAAACTATTACGTAGTTTCTTTTTACGGTCTATGATGACTTTTGCACGAACACGGGGCAAATGTTGAATGACTACTTCATGAGATTAGCAAAACTTAAGTAGCTCAATACTTCATCTTAAGCAAAAAAAGATGAACATGAGACAAACAAGCAAAGGTGGGCATGAGCCAAGTGAGCAAAGATGAGCATTGCATATCGATTACTTGTCATGATTTAGCTAAGTGTCTGTTAAGAACTGCTCAACAAAGATGCAGTTTCATTGGCAATGTGATTAGGCCAAAGCTACTTTGCAGCAAAAGATGGGATTGGATTGGATTGGTTGAAGTGAAGAGGCTTTAGAGGCTATAGCTCGGATGGACTTGACGATCAATGGCAGTTAATTTGAGTTTGGTATTGGTGATGCTGTTTATGAGGTTGCCAAAAACAAAAAAGGCAAGCTTCCAAACTATGGTTGCCTGCCTTTTCTTAATCAAACAATTCTTACAGAATCGAGTGATTAGTCACGACCGTTTACTGACTTCTTTAACTCAGCACCAGCGGTGAAAGATGGAGTCTTGGAAGCAGGAATCTGGATAACCTCACCAGTCTTAGGGTTACGGCCCTCGCGGGACTTACGATCGGTTACCTTGAAAGTGCCAAAGCCGACTAATTGAACACGATCGCCGTTGCTTAAGGCCTCGGTGATGGACTCTAAGATAGCATCTAAAGCCTTACGAGATTGACTAATTGGTAACTCAGAGCGCTTTGCGATTTGCTCGATAAGTGCAGACTTGTTCATAAAGAATGTATCCTTTCAATCAGACATAGGTCATATCGTGAAATTACGGTGGACCTGAATTGAGATAGATTTCACCACATAAATCATAAGATATCAACAAGATTTTTTCACAAATGGCGTAAATAGCGGCTTTCGTCATATCTTGAAGATGCGCTTAAAACCGCCGTTTTAAAAATAAAACCGCATATATATCAGGTTTACAAACACTCAAAGAGCCATTTTTACTCTCTAAGTTTTTGCACAAAAATTTTTTTGCTTTTCGCTACTTGAAATTTGCTTGCTCTTTCCTTATAGGACCGTGCTTTGCGATGATTTTTGAGCTATAGCTCACAACGTTAAATCTTAGTGTTCAACTAGAGTAGAAAGTCTCACAAAAACTATAAAAGCTGTGTTATATGGCGATTTTTCAAAAATGGCTTATATATCACGTTTGTTTACAAAAACAGCATTAGTAGTGCCAAAATGAACCTATACGACCTCAAAAGCTAATAAAGTAGACAGCCATCACCACAAACCCATGATTTATACGCCTTTTGTCACAAAGTTAAGTGGCAATATCAGCTATAAGATGGCAGCAGAACCACTTCTAGCTAGCGCTCTTGATAAGTGCACTTCTAGCTAGCGCTCTTGATAAGTGCACATCTAGTAAATCATCAACCATAATCTAGCTTTCAAGCATCGAACCATCTAGTGCAAGCCATACTAATGCTAGATAACCGTTTCTCACGAAGGCCACCATTTACCAAACACATGCGATGCCGCCCTTAGGCACAGGCAAATGATGAGCTAGTAGCCTTTATGACTTACTAAACTCAAGCTTACTAACTCTTTTTGTGGCCCATTAGCAGCATCAGACATTAATGGCTCATTAACTTTTGTGGTGGCGTATGACGTTAACGTTACCAATAATGTGTAAAAGACAACTTGCCAAAGATATGGTCTCTTATAAATTTTGCTTATGACTTATACATCCTCATGCAGCAAAGTTAGGCTGGACATGCCTTTATATCTATCGCTTATTTAGGCTATTTATAATGATTGACAGCTTTTTTCCTTAGTTTGCTAACCTTACTAAGTTGACATGCTAAAATAGCCGCACTTTTAGTTAGGAAGCTTAGGTTGCTAGTACTTGGAATTGCAATTTCTATTGCATGCGACTAAGACTTTCTAGGACGGTTGATTCAAAGAGTTCATGAACGCCTAAGCGTATGAACATCATTGGTCTTTACCAACGAACACTTAACTCAATCAGTCCCACATTACTAATCAATAGATCTTTGGAGCAAAAGTAATGGATGTAATACGTCCTGTGAAGAGAGCTTTAATCTCAGTATCAGACAAGACTGGCGTTCTTGAGTTTGCCAAGGCATTATCTGAGCGCGGTGTTGAGATCCTTTCAACTGGTGGCACTGCCAAGCTGTTAATGGACAACGGTGTCAAAGTAATCGAAGTTTCTGACTACACCAAGTTCCCAGAGATGATGTCTGGTCGCTTAAAGACCTTACATCCAATGATTCACGGCGGTATCTTAGGTCGTCGTGGTACCGATGAGGCCGTAATGAGCGAGCACGGCATCAGCCCAATCGATCTCGTGTGCGTTAACCTCTATCCATTTGTTAAAACCACCTCTGACCCATCTTGCACCTTAGAGAAGGCTATTGAGAACATCGATATCGGTGGTCCTACCATGGTTCGTGCTGCAGCTAAGAACCACCGTGATGTTGCTATCGTGGTTAATGCTAGCGACTACGACAAGGTTATCGCTGAGATGGATGCTAACGGTGGCTCCTTAACCTACAAGACCCGCTTCAACTTAGCTATCGCTGCTTACGAGCACACTGCTTCTTATGATGCTGCTATCGCTAACTACTTTGGCACTATGGCTGATGACTACGGCATCGTTGATCCAGAGGCTGAGGCTTGTGATGTTCCATCTGAGGGTGAGTTAAAGCTGAAAAAGCGTCTGTTCCCACGTACCTTAAACTTAAACTTTGTTAAGTTACAGGGCATGCGCTACGGCGAGAACCCACATCAGAAAGCTGCCTTCTACAAGGACATGTCTCTTACCAACTCTTCTATTGCTACTGCAGTACAGTTCCAGGGTAAGGAGCTTTCTTACAACAACATCGCTGATACCGATGCCGCTATTGAGTGCGTGCGTGAGTTCTTAGAAGAGCCATGCTGCGTAATCGTTAAGCACGCTAACCCATGTGGCGTTGCTATGGCTGACAACCTCACCGATGCTTACATTAAGGCTTTCGAGTCTGACAGCGAGTCTGCATTTGGCGGTATCATCGCTTTCAACCGCGAGTTAGATGGCAAGACTGCTCAGGCTATTGTTGATCGTCAGTTCTGTGAAGTTATCGTTGCTCCTAGCGTAACTGAAGAGGCTAAGCAGGCCGTTGCAGCTAAGAAGAACATTCGTCTTCTCGCTATTGGCGAGTTAGGCGAGAGACAGCCACGTTACGACTTTAAGCGTGTTAACGGCGGCCTGTTAGTTCAGGATGCTGACTTAGTTAACGTAAAGCGTGAAGATCTCAAGGTTGTAACTAAGCGTGCTCCTACCGATGATGAGCTCACCGAGCTGCTCTTTGCATGGCGCGTATGTAAGTACACCAAGTCCAACGCTATCGTTTACACCAACTCCAAGCGTACCTTAGGTATTGGCTGCGGCCAGACCTCACGCGTGTTCTCTGCACGTATTGCTACTATCCGAGCTGAGGACGCTAATCTCTCTCTTGAGGGTTCAGCACTGGCATCTGATGCATTCTTCCCATTCCGCGATGGTGTTGACGCTGCTGCTAAGGCTGGCGTTAAGTGCATCATTCAGCCAGGTGGCTCTATCCGTGATGAGGAAGTTATCCAAGCTGCAGACGAGCACGGCATCGCTATGGTATTCACTGGCGTACGTCACTTCCGTCACTAATAAGACCATTAAAGCAGCCTCATGCTGCTAGTGGCAAAGAGCAAAGTGGACGAATATAACAGCCACTTTGCTAAAAGCAAAGGCCTAATAGGCCTGCCTAGCAGAGCTCACATCTAGGCTCTGCTCCATAAGCCCACTTACTTCATATATAGCTGCAGATGCTCTTATGTGTACCAAAGCTTATATGCACCTAAGATTGTATGCAGCTAAGCTTATATGCACCTAATCTTGTATGCAGCTAAGATTGTATGCAATTTGAGCACGGTGGGCTTTTAGATTTCTAAATAGTGCTGTAGCACTAGTTGATTAACAAGCCATTACAAAGATGGTTTTCAGGGGATAACGATGAAAGTTTTAGTCGTAGGTAACGGTGGCCGTGAGCATGCTTTAGCATGGCGTGCTGCACAATCTCCACTTGCTGATGTAGTTTATGTAGCTCCAGGCAATCCTGGCACTAAGAGCGAGCGCAAGATTGAGAATGTTGATATCAGCGCTACTGATATCCCAGCTTTAGTAGAGTTTGCTAAAAAGGCTGGAGTTGATTTAACAATCGTTGGCCCTGAGGCACCTTTAGTTTTAGGTATTGTTGACGCATTTAAGGCCGCCAATCTGCGCGTCTTTGGCCCATCTAAGGCCGGAGCTCAGCTTGAGGGCTCTAAGTCATTTACTAAGGACTTCTTAAAGCGCCACAACATTCCTACCGCAGCTTACGAAGTATTCTCACAGGTTGATAGCGCCATTGAGTACATCAAGAAGAACGGCGCTCCTATCGTAATTAAGGCTGACGGTCTTGCCGCTGGTAAGGGCGTAGTCGTAGCTATGAGCGAGCAAGAAGCTATTGATGCAGTTAAGTCCATGCTTGAGGACAATGCATTTGGTGATGCTGGTGCTCGCGTAGTTATTGAAGAGTTCATGGAGGGTGAAGAGGCTTCCTTCATCGTCATGTCTGACTCTATTAACGCTGTTCCTATGGCAACCTCACAAGACCACAAGCGTGTTGGTGATGGCGATACTGGCCCTAACACTGGTGGTATGGGCGCTTACTCACCTGCTCCAATCGTTACCCATGATGTATATCAGAAGGTAATGGACCGCATCATCAACCCAACAATCAAGGGTATGGCCGATGATGGTATTCCATACACTGGCTTCTTATACGCTGGCCTCATGATTGATAGCAACGGCGATCCACGTGTAGTTGAGTTCAACTGCCGTTTTGGCGATCCAGAGACTCAGCCAATCATGCTGCGTATGACCTCTGATCTTGTTGAGCTGTGCTTAAAGGGTGCTGAGGTTGGTGGTTTAGAAGGCCGCACCTGCTCTTACAATCCAAACCCAGCTGTTGGTGTAGTTTTAGCTGCTGAGGGCTATCCTGCATCTCCACGTAAGGGTGATGAGATCCACGGCTTAGATGCTGAAGTTCCATCCTACGCTAAGATCTTCCAAGCTGGCACTGAGGAGAAGGATGGCAAGGTAGTAACCAATGGCGGTCGCGTACTGTGCGTAACTGCTATGGGTGAGGACATCGCCGAGGCTACCAAGCGTGCCTACGGTATCATCAACCATGTTAAGTTTGATGGCATGTTCTACCGTAAGGACATCGCTCACCGCGCCTTAAAGCGCTTAAACGGCGAGCAGTAATCAAAAAATACTATTCCTTAATTTAATCTGCAGTTACTGCAGATAGATCTGAAAGCCCGTATAGCCTCAAGCTTTACGGGCTTTTTTTATACCTAAAGTAAATCAAAAAGAACCAAGCCTTAGCTAAACTTCCAGCTTCTTCTTAAGCTATGGCTTACTAATGGCTTTTTAAAACGACATGTTAGTTTTTCTCGGCGTGAAATGTCCCAAGGTCTTTAGCAAGATTCTCAGTGAAATTGACATTACGCAATACTCATTACAAGAATGATTTTCAATAAGACAAAGATAAAAGAACCTATGCCAAGCGCTCACAGAGTTAGGTTTAACTTGCAAGCTCATTAATAGTGCACATAGCTCTTATGCACTCAACCTCTGTAAACATAATGTCCATGCACCAAAGAACAAGCAGCAAGATATCCTCTTTTAGACTATGCCCAAAGCGGTGCATAAAAAGAACAACTATTGGGCACGGTAAGAAAGGTACATTCAAGCACTAAGTGATAAATACAAGTTAGCCAATATCAACTAAGGGGTCTATACTGTGCATACTTTTGTATAAAGGCCAACATATCGCCACACATACTGATTGAACTTTTGCAGTGGTGAACTCCGTTTTTATCTGGCCGCGAGGAAGTAATGGATACATCAGCCTTAATTGACCAGATCTTGGTCTTTATCTTTACCTTTACAGCCAACCTATTTGCCTCTGTATCAGGTGGTGGAGCTGGCTTTGTGCAATTCCCATTACTCATCCTTATGGGCTTGCCTTTTGCCACCGCTCTTGGTACTCACAAAGTAGCTGTGGTGTTCTTAGGTATCGGTGCGCTTGCCAAAAAGAAGTCGAATAAATTTGCCATCGATAAGAAGATAGCCCTAGTCATGATACTTGTGGGCTGTCCTGCGGTAGTTGCAGGTACGCTGATCGTTATCAATGTGCCATCGCATGCCGCACAGCTTACTGTAGGCATAGTCACGATCTTAATGGGTGCCTATACCTTGGTAAAACGAGGCTTTGGCTCTTTAGCAAAGGAAAATATCTCCAAAAAGCGTTTTGCCCTCGGCGTCTTCCTCATGATTATTATCGGTCTCTTCTCAGGATCTTTATCCTCAGGTGCAGGCCTATTCTCTACAATGACCTTAGCTTTAGTCTTTGGTTTAGAGCTTAAAAGGGCTATCTACCACACCATGGTGTTCGTAGCCACCATTTGGAATGCAGTAGGCGCAGTAACCGTTGGTGCAGTAACTGCTATTTACTGGCAATGGGTTCCAGTGATGATCTTTGCCTCTTTCTTAGGTGCTTTTGTGGGAACCGCTCTAATGCTCAAGATGCCAACAGAGAAGGTACGTATCATCTTCTCCTTAGTTGCAATCTTAAGTGGTGGATTACTTATCTACACTGCCATGCACTAAAGCAGCATACAACCGCTATATTTACACAGATTCACTAGCGCCGTTATCGCCTATGGTAACGGCCTATACCACAGACCATCGCCAACTTGCATTTTTAGCATCTTTAACTTAAGCATTTGAATCTCAAGTTGATTATTAGGCATCACCCAAACGATGCGTCTTAATGCCCCATGCCGTTGCATCACTCCGCTCACGGCAATAGGCCAAAAATCCTATGATCTTAACGAGCCTAGACACCAGCGCCCGCCCATACACACGCCATTATCTTATTAGGCCTGCATAGCCATGCCCTCGCAAATTAGCAAAATAGCCCAGCCCTATCAAATTAGCAAAATAGCCCAGCCCTATCAAATTGGCAGAATAGTCCCGACCTCGCAATTGGCCATAGAGCGCCTGTGGCCCCGCAAGCAAAGCTGCGGGGCGCTAAATTGGCGTTAGCATAAATATCTGCCTTCGTAGTGAAACTACGTCAGATCTAAAGAACAAAAGCCTTAGTTGCGTGGTGTAGCTACGATGGCATTAACCAAACGTAAGCCGATAATCAGGCGGTCTTCATTACGAAAACGTTGCTCTAAAAGCTGACCTGCCTTTGACAAATCAGAGCGCAAGGTCTTCATCTTAGCGCTATCTAAGTCCTCGGCATAGCGATCAGCAAACTGCAATAAAACCTCTGTAGTCTTATCAATACGTGGCATCACACGATGAGCAATAGATAAAGAACGGCCTGAGGCATTTTCAATCAGCTCGACGATCTTTGGATACAAATCAAAGTGACCACGGGATATGTAATCCACCAAGGCATCGCAAAAGTCTACAACCTGCTCATAACTTGGCTCTAGTGCCTGCTGATCCATTGGATCGTCACTTTGAGAGATCTTCGTCTGTGGGTTAATGAGTTCCATATACTTCAATACGAGCTGTTTACGCTCGTTAATCATGTCGTTAACCCATGAGTAACGTTCTTCAACGTTTTGCAGTGCGGTATTGAAGCCACTGATTTTATTAACTTTCACAGGGAACCTCCTACCTTACTAATTACGCAAAATAAACTCTGTGTTTAGCTAAGATAATCTTTTAGCACCAAGCTAGTAGAACACATCAGGCATACTACTAAGCTTGCACACTAATTTGTGCTCACTACATAGTAGCAGGTGATTATTTTCAGACTTGTCTGTGTAGATACACAAAGGGCCCGCATGATGCGAGCCCTCTGTAAGGTAGCTATAGTAAATGCACTTAGATGGTCAATTGAGCCTAGGAGCTTTCTTAACTGCCCAAACATCCTAAGAGCTTACTTAGTCGTTCTGGCAATTGACAGAAATTTGGCATCCTAAGAGCTAGCGCTTTCAGAGTTTGCTATATCTGTAAAACCATCTTAGCAAAACGTAGTTACTTTTTAGCGATTAAGTCCTCTTGATGCAGCTCTTTTTTGAACAAGGCAACATTATTGGCAAAACGCTGACGATTTTTCTTAGCAATCTGGGTGTCTTCGTTAGCTGGAAGAGTAACTCTCATTGCATTGATTGGACGATTGTTACGACGTAACTCGTAGTGCAGGTGAGGACCAGTAGAAATACCAGTATTACCAGAACGAGCAATCATCTGACCAATCTTAACTGACTGACCCTGGTTAACTAAGAGCTTAGATAAGTGCATATAAACAGTTGAGTAGGAACCACGGTGACGAATCACGATGTAATAACCTGCTGTACGTGAGTACTTAGCAATTTCAACCACACCATCAGCTGGAGCCACAATTGGGGTACCAACTCTAACGGCAAAGTCAGTACCGTTATGCGGACGAACACGTCCAGTTACAGGGTGACGACGGCTTGGATTGAAGTGAGATGAGATAACTACCTTGCCATCGATTGGGAAACGACGGAAAGTTGAGAAAGCAGAGTTATAGCCTTGCTCATCGTAGTACTTATCATCAGTAAAGTTACGATAAGCTGAGAGTGTACCTACTTTCTTTAAGCTCAGCTCAATAGCGTTAATCTTGCCCTCACCCTTATCATCAGAGAAGAGCACACGCATGGTATCGCCTGGCTGAACGTGACGAGAGAACTGCACACGGCCTTTGAAAAGCTCAGTAACCATACGCACCTCACCGTAGGTAAGGCCTGCATCATGGGCTGCAGTAGAGAAGCTCTCACCGTGCTTAACAGTAGCCACAACTAAACGACCACGCTTTTTGTAAGCTGGCAGCTCGATATCATCAGCACTTACTAATGGCTTTAAGTTGCCATTAGCATCAGCAACTAAGATATGGGCATCTTTGTGTTCGCGCTTAACGGTAAACTCAGTAGAGTTAACGTCGCTACGGGTAAAGTGCCACTGCTCGTAATCATTAATCTGCTTAACAAAGCCGATAAGATTGTTCTTATCATCAAAGCTAAAGTAGAGCTTGTTGCCTGGACGCAGATTGGTAATATTGCCCTCAACCTCTTTATTCTCGGCGATGGACATCATTACGTTATACGGAATGTTGAAATCAGAGAAAATGGAGCTTAAAGAATCACCACGCTGAATATCTTCGCTAAGCCACTGATTCTTGCTAGCTGACAGCATTTGAGCGCTGTGCTTGCCTTCTTTATTAGCAAGTTCACTAAGCTGTTGCTCCACTGCACTATCGTCAGATAAAGCGATAGCTGAACTTAGGTCATCTTCATCATAGTTTTCCATGGAGCCTAAGTTTTCAGTGGTATAGACGCGCTGATTGTTGTTGTTCTCTGACATAGCAACGTCGCGACCTGTGGCAGGAAGCTCTTTGCTATCGGTGAGCAGAATATCAGTCAGTGAGCGAGTAGGATCGATGAACTCCTCATAGACACCATCATCAGTGACAGTAGTGGCGTAGAGTTCATTAGATGTGTTTCTATCGATGTTTGTATTATGAGGCATGATGAAATACAAAGCACCAGCAAGAAATACCGTACTAGAGATAGCAATAACATGCTTTCTCGAGAGCGGGTATTTGCTATTAGAGAGGTCGTCTTGATAGATATAGTCTTCAGTTTCCATTAGTACGCCGTGGCATTGACTACATCAATAGCGCCGTTCTTTCCCTCGTTTCTAAAAATCTGACACGTGTTTAACTGTTTGAGCTCTATTTGTCTCACAAGAGACGAGCTCAGATCACTGCTTATAGACAGTGACAGTCTAGTAAGCTAGACAAACACAAGAGCTTGCACCAAGTAATTTATTCTTAGTGCTAATAAAGTTTTAGCCATTAATGTCTATAAGCTATGGCCATCTTGTCTATGAGTCTGAACACAACAACAAACTTACAAGAGCTCATATAGCGCACTATCTATATTTAGATATACATGCACCACAAGATAGTCTTTAAGACATGCCCATCATAGTTGAGGTATTGCCAGTTTAAGTTTTACCTGAACATCCATAAATTAAGCTCTAGAGCTAAATTAGATGAACAAATGGCCAAAACATGGCTTTTACATAAACTCAACTAAATTTTGACAGTTAAAACGGCACGTCCCTTGCATTAATAACTTCTACAAACAGCAAAGCAACGTTGACATCATAGTTAGGCATTGCAAAGCCACAGCTGCCTAGCTTGAGTCAGAATATAAGAAGTAGATGAAAAAGCATCACGCCAGATGCTGATTTACGTTATGTCACAGCAGCATAGCTTACTGTGACTGCCTATCATTTCTGATATCTACAATCTTGCCCTACCTCATTGAGGCTTAGGCTAAATAAAGTAGCTGCAAGCGTACCAATTAAAAGCTTTTGTCATACGGATAACCTGCCAATAAGCTTAAGTACTTTGACTAACGCTACTTAGAACAAAGATAGCAAGCCATGTATAAGCATGAAGCTTAACTTGCTACAAGCATGCGTATATGTAGCTGCTAGCTTTAGCATCTACAAATTACAAAGCTACTATCTTTAGCTCAATCACACCTAGCTAAGGCCTACTGAACATAGCTAAATGCCACTGATTAGAAGATCTCATTCTTATCAGAAATACAGTGCACTATTTTGCTTCAAAACCACTTCAAAATCTAGCCTAAAAGCGCAAAAACTCCTGTAATTGACTAACTTTTTGCCCAGTGCACCAAAGCGATCGTTTTAGCGAGCGTCAACAATAGGCAAAACCTAGATGCAACATAGTTTTTTTGTCAAAATTAATGAAATTACCAGCTTAATTTGAGCACACCCCTATATTGCACCAAAAATATCCACCAAAATGACCGCCATGCAACAGCTATAGACGCAGAACTTAGACAGACTAAAAGCTTTGCAAAAACACGGGATTGTGACGCTTTTGAGCTATACTAATCGACTATCCTGAAAACAAATGTCTTCAGTTATTAGGCCTTATAGCTATCGTTTAGCTAGTCTTGCCTACATTCATCGTTAATACTGCCTTCATTCATCTTACCCATCCCATCAAAACTACTTGCTATTTAAGCTAACTGCAGAGTTAATTTGCGCGTTTGCTTAAATCATGGTTGTTGTTGGCAAGTAAAGTGTGAGCGCTCTTTTTGAGGTTTCCCATAGTGATTTTTGGCGAAAGATTCTATCCAACACTGCAGAAGATGCCACCTTGGCGTCATAGTCTATTTGCTCTTGCTTTAGCTACCCGTGCTTATCCTAACTTTGCGCTCTGGTGCGATATTAAGGAACAGCAAGGCAAAAGAGAGTACCTGCATGCATTAAAGCAATGTTGGCGCTTCCACTATGACAAGTACAATCACGTAGATCTTGAAGCAGCATACGACATCATCGAGCCTCTCATGCCTATGGAGCTTGAGGATTACTCTGAGGGTGACTCCTTTGCTTTTGATGCCTCAGTAATTCTAGATGTGGCTTTAGAGAGTGTTCCTTTCAATAGCAAGAACGCTAAGAATGCATCCATGGCATCCATGGCGTCAGTTATCAGACTATGTGAAAACACCAATCCAGAAGAATCAGACGATGAGGAAAAACTCTTAGAGCTCGATCCAATTCAAGCTGAGATCGATTTCCAAGTAGCTGTCATGGAAATGGTGATGGAGCCACGCTCTGCAGACGTTGTTAAAAAGCTTTTAGAGCTCTCCTTAGAATCTAAGTGCTCTAACATCGGCATTGAAAGCGACTTAACCATGGATGACTTTGCTGAGTCTCTTGTGCAAACTGAGCTTAGTGAAGAAGAATTAGCTAAACGTAAAGGCGCTGTTGATCCTTGGGGTGCTAACAAGCAAGCTAATGATGAGAATGATGGTGAAGACGAGCTTGCCATTGAAGAAGGATCAGATAGCGATGGCGACAACGAAGTAGCTAATAGCAAAGAAGAGCTCAATACATCAGACGAGCAAGTTGCAAACGAGCAGCTCTCAGACGAAAAGATCGCAAAGCAAAAGATCGCAGATGACGAAAGCACCACTGAGATCACCGCTGATGAGGATTACTCCAACATTGATCCAAGCGAGTTTGATGAAGATCTTGAGCTTTTAGAGGAAGAAGGCGAATCTGACGAGGCCTTTGGCGACATTGTTCTTGTTGAAGATGAAGACGGTGTCCTTACTGATATGACTGCTCCATTCGAAGGTGATGCCGACGAGGAAGATGACAATAAGTCAAACAAGCGTCAATCTCATCGCCAAGAGCGTCGCAAAGATCACCGAGACTCTCCTCGCCGTGAAGATCGTCGTTTTGACAGACACCCACGCCGTGATCGTGAAGATGGCGAAGGCCGCCGTAGAGATCGCAAGTTTGGTGACCGCCCTCATGGCGATCGTCCACACGGCGATCGTGATCGTAAGTTTGGCGACCGTCCTCGCGGTGATCGTCCATTTGGCGATCGCGACCGTAAGTTTGGCGACCGTCCTCGCGGTGATCGTACACACGGCGATCGCGACCGTAAGTTCGGTGACCGCCCTCATGGCGATCGTCCATTTGGCGATCGTGACCGTAAGTTTGGCGACCGTCCTCGCAGTGATCGTCCATTTGGCGATCGTGACCGTAAGTTTGGTGATCGTCCACGCGGAGATCGTCCATTTGGCGATCGTGACCGTAAGTTTGGCGATCGCCCTCGCGGAGATCGCCCATTTGGCGATCGTGACCGTAAGTTTGGTGACCGTCCACGCGGAGATCGTCCATTTGGCGATCGTGACCGTAATTTTGGCGTTCGTCCACACGGTGATCGCAAGTTCGGTGATAGACCATTTGGCGATCGCAAAGGCCGTGGTGGTAAATTCGGTGATCGCAGTCGCCACGGTGAGGCACCACAAAAGCCACGTGTATTTGGACCAAAGAGTAACTAACTGAGTTCACCTCTTTAGCCTTACACATCCATAAAACAAAAAGACCGTATTGGCAGTTTTTGCTGATACGGTCTTTTTATTTTTTGGAACCTTTTTTACAAAATGTGCATAGCAAGTTAACCATAACAATTTATTTCCGCTGCGATTTTCAGATGTGACTTGTCATAGTTTTCTCATTGATATCGGATTCTTTGCAAAGCATTACATAACCATGAGCAATAATCACAGAATCATTGCAAATACAAGATACAACAAAAGTTGTACGACATAGTTACAGACAAGCTCAAAGAACCGCAGTTTTATCTTTTTTAACTTTTTAGTCTTGACCTTTCTATTAACTGATCTGATAGAATAGCCGACGGTTTTTTGAGTGTTTTTCTCAATTAATCCGTAACATCCGCTAAGAAATCATGTTGCATCTAGTAAGGCACTTTTTCTTATTAGCCTAAAATGCGATCTATCAATCAAAGTTGCTAAAAGTCATCTTGTTTAATGCTACTTTAAGGATATGATTTTAATAACAGCAACTGATCTGAGTTCAAATTAACTAAGGTATGCATAGATCTCTGATCTAAGTTTAAGCAACATAGTATGTTGACTCACAGCTAGGTCTGTTACATGTTCAGCATAGCAGCTCAACTTATATTAGTTGTGGCTGTATGATTACAAGAACACACTCACAATTAGATTCACATGCTTTGTCTGGCAGAATAGCCAGAGTATTTAACTTGATAAGTTGAAGGAAGATCAAATGGAACGCCGCAAATACTCACGTGTAGCTCTCGACCTTGATGGCACTCTTAAGTCACCCGTCCAAGCCAAGGCCTATATGGTAAAAGTGCACGATCTTTCCTTAAAGGGTGCTTTTGTTGAGCTGCGTAACTTCGAGCAAGATCCTCACATGTTCTCCGGCCAGAAGTACGACCTGACCGTTGAACTGCAGGCAACTACTAAGATCGTTATGCACATGACCTGCCGTCACGTTATTGGCAAGAAGTTAGGTTTAGAATGCGATCGTATCGATACAGAATCAATCGGCAACTTACGTCGACTGATTGAAATGAACGTAGGTCGTTCAGACATCTTAGGTCGTGAACTGAGCGTACTCATGCACATTAATAATCCAGGTGCTGAGGGCTAATATAGTTTGCCAAATTGAGTAGTTGATTTGCACTGCTCAAGCACCAAGAACATCTGATGATCCTAAGTTGACATATCATCTCACATCCAATCCGTTAACTTAGATCATCTGATCGCAAAAACAGCACTGACCAAAAATGGCAGTGCTGTTTTTTGTTTTCAGCCAAACCAAATCATCCTACTGCATTAAGCGCATCGCCCCTGCCAAGATCTCTGTAGCAACGAAATACAGCGTTATAAGATCACACCGATTAGTACAGCCTCTTAGACCTTAGATTGCTAACAACACTCACGTCAGCTTAAGTGCCATCTATTACATAGGATGCTAACAACACTCATGTCCCTTTCATTGCCATCTATTACATAAGATCGCCACTACCTACTTTATCTTCAAGATCCTTTGGATTGTATAAACAGATAAGCTATCAAGTTCGCGATCCATACCTACCTTTGAGATCTTATATGGCAATCAAAAACTAAGATCGCGACAACTTACCTTTTCTATAAGATCTTGACTCATTGTACCTGATCTAAGATCGTAAGATCTGTTGCGCCAAAGCAGTTATCTTTGATCGCATGGCCAAGAGTCTGATCTCCAAGGTATCTGTAGTCATAAGATCAAAGCATCTCTATGCTAAACAAGTTCAACAAGCTGTTGAATATTTGAGACTGCCACGATCTCCATATTACCGATCTTTTTCTTATTATGAGGAGCGTTATCGGCTGGAATGATTGCCTTAGTAAAGCCCTGTTTTTCGGCTTCATTGAGGCGCTCTAAACCTGATTGCACTGGACGTATTTCACCAGTCAAACCGATTTCACCAAAGGCAATACAGGTGCGCTCAATTGGTCTAGAGGTAAAACTAGATAATAAAGCTAAGATCAGAGGCACATCAGAACTAGTACCGTCGATCTTTACACCACCGACCACGTTTACAAAAACATCTTGATCGGCAAGCTGAATACCTGCATGACGGTGCAGAACAGAGAGCAGCATCGACATACGATTAGCATCAGTACCTAAAGATAAGCGACGTGGGTTACCAAACTGAGACTCATCAACTAAGCACTGCAGCTCAACTAACAGTGGTCGTGTACCTTCCCATACACAGGTAGCAAGAGATCCTGGAGCAACTGTTTCTTGACGGTTTAAGAAGATCGCAGATGGATTTTTGATCTCACGCATACCCTTATCAGTCATGGCAAAGACGCCGATCTCATTAACTGCTCCAAAACGGTTTTTCTGACAGCGCAGAGTTCTAAAGCGCATATCATTGCCCGCCTCAAGCATGACTGAACAATCAACGCAGTGCTCTAAAACTTTTGGACCAGCAAGAGAGCCTTCTTTAGTAACGTGTCCAACTAAAAACACCGCAATGCCTGTTCGTTTTGCAAACTGAGTTAAAGCTGCAGCTGCCTCACGCACTTGGCTAACTGATCCTGGGGCACTATCCACATCATTAACATGCATAACCTGAATGGAGTCGACCACTAATACAGCCGGCTGCTCAGCCATAGCTAGGCTAATAATGTTATCAATGGAGGTTTCAGCACCAATTCGTACATTTTGCGTTGGTAAATCTAAGCGGTTGGCACGCAGTGCTACCTGTTGTAAGGACTCTTCGCCTGTTACATAGAGTACCTTGGTAGTAGCAGATAACTTACATACAGTTTGCAATAGCAAAGTCGATTTACCAGCACCAGGGTTACCACCAATGAGCACTACTGATCCTGGCACAATACCACCACCAAGCACGCGATCAAACTCACTATAGCCCGATGGCATACGTGGGGTTTCAGTAATCTTGACGTTTGACAGGTCTTCAATTTTGCCGTCTGCAACACCAGCAAAACCGCCCATATTGCGAGAGACTGCTCTTTCGGCTTTAGGGCCTGAAATCTTGAGCTCTTCAATAGTATTCCACTCACCACAAGCCTTACATTGACCCTGCCAACGTGAATACTCAGCGCCACATTCGCGGCATACAAATACTGTTTTTGCTTTAGCCATTTGTCTACTGTCTGAAGAAGAAAACCATAACTACATCAAACTAACTATTAAGGTTAGTTGCAGATCCCTTAGATTCTTGAGGCAATGAGCTTACCTCATAAATAGTGCTGTGGAACATAAAGTGGGAAAAAGTTATTGCAATGTTTGCTGCATCTGACTTTATCTTGTGCTGCCTTTTGTCTTTACCTTTTGCTGCATCTGACTTTAAATTGTGCAGCCTTTTGACTTTAACACGTGACGCCTTTGTCGTCGCTTGTGCATATTCCGATTTATTGGCACAAAATATAATGCTCTGCCTTAGCTAAGAATATGGCAGTAAATTATGCCCACATTGATTTTTTCGCCTCTATTACACATCAATATTGACGTGTATCTGAGTTTGAACGTTTAGCTAGATTAAGATAGTGCAGTAAATGCAAAGTTGCATAAATTTGCACAATGTTGCATCTAGACCCTAGCTATTATAATAAGACTCGTTTAGGCTATGTATTATCAAGTAACTTGCCAAAGCAGTGTGCTTTTATATCGCTTAGCAATGCAATTTGCTAATGCCCCAAAGTATTATTGTGATAGGCAAGTGCGCTTCAAATTTAACTAGTTGACATAATCATTGCGAACCGTTAGATTTTTTGACGCAATCTTGCACCATTTAGAGAAGTTAAGATAGCGTAGGTTTCGTAAGAAACGATTTTATTGTTCAACTAGATATGCACCTTTTTGTGGAATATACACAAAACAATATACGGGACTTTGTCACAATATGCGCACAAAAGTGCCCAATTTAACGGATTTTGTGGTTTGAGTCTTTTGCAAAACGGGTGCTTTAGATTAAGATCGCGCATGTAGTATCTGCCAAATGGTTTAACAAAACCACATATGTCTCTTTTGGTTATGCATTAAAGCTTACCTTTCATCATGTTAGAATAGTGAGTTGCAAACCGACACATTTGTAGAGGCTATGCAGCTGAGCATTTTGTATATGAGGATATAAGACAGATCACGGTTTAATATCCTTAACATTGCTATCTTATTACGAAAGATTTTGCTGGCTGATAAGGCTATTCCGACGAATCAAACAATTTTGTAGCGCTTTGATTCAAAATGCAGCTTCAATGCATCTTAAGTCGGAAGTTTACTGGTCATTAGGAAGAATAGAATGCTGACTCATCATCAACTCGAACTGATTAAAGCTACAGTACCAATTCTGCAACAGCATGGTGTTGCTTTGACCAGCTGCATGTACAGCCGTATGCTCCGTGACAATCCAGAGCTTCGTCAGGTATTCAACCAAGGTCACCAGCGTACTGGTAGACAGCAGGCTTCTTTAGCCGCTGCAGTTCTTGCCTATGCACAGAACATTGAAAACCCAATCGTAATGTTCAAGGCAGTTACCCACATTGCCTCTAAGCACGTTTCTTTAGGTATTCGTGCTGAACACTACAGCATCGTTGGCTACCACCTCATTGAGGCTATTAAAGAAGTTTTAGGCCTTACCGATGAGGACGAGCTTGTTGAGGCTTGGACTATTGCTTACGAGCAGTTAGCAGGCATTCTTATCGATGCAGAGACCAAGCTCTATCAGACTATGGCTAACATTGACGGTGGCTGGTCTGGCTGGCGTTCATTTAAGATCGTTGAGAAGAAGCAAGAAACTTCCAACGCAGTTAGCTTCGTCTTACGCCCTGTTGACGGCGGTGAAATCTGCACCATTCTTCCAGGTCAGTTCATTTCCGTACGTGTATACGTAAAGAGCGAAGAACTCATTCAGCCACGTCAGTACACTGTAGTATCCTCAGATGGTTACTCCATCCGTATCTGCGTAAAGCGTATCGATCCTAAGGGTGATGAGCCAGGTGGCATGGTGTCAACCGCTCTGCACTACGACTACAACGTAGGCGACCTTATCGACTTAGCTCCTCCAATGGGTGAGTACTACCTCGATCCTAGCGATACTCCTGCAGTATTAATTATCGGTGGTATTGGTATTACTACCGCTGTTGCCATGCTCGGTAGCGTTAATGCTGAAGAGCGCAATATGCACTTATACTTCACCTGCCACGATCAAAAGGACTTTGCTCTGCAGCAGGAAGTTAACGAGCTTATGGAAAGCCACCCTAACTTCACCATGACCACTCGCTTCACCGCTGATGAGGGTCGTCCTACCGCAGCTGACTTTGCTGCCTTAGCACGTCCTAATACTCAGTACTACATCTGTGGTCCTCAGGGCTTAATGAAGTCAGCTATCAACGCTCTTATCGAAGCCGGTGTTGATGAGGCACTGATTTTCAACGAGAGCTTTGGTACTGGCGTTCTGCAAAAAGACTAAGCTCTAGCTTAATTTCAAGTACGTACTTATGCGTACCAAAAGAGGCTGCCATCGTGCAGCCTTTTTTATCTCTATCTCCAGCCTAATACACAAAATCCCCATCACCAAAGCTGCTATCAAAGCACAAAATCCCCCACGACCCAAGCAGCTATCAAAGTACAAAATCCCCATCACCCAAGCTGCTATCAAGGCGCGAAAAATCCTCGTTGCTTGTCAGCCTTTCATCATGTTACTATCTCCTTTGCTCAATGTATTTTATATCTAGATTGCTATCTTATTACGAAAGATTTTGCAGGCTGATAAGGATATTCCGACGAATCAAACAATTATGTAGTGCTTTGATTCAAAATGCGGCTTCAATGCCTCTTAAGTCGGAAGTTTACTCAACATTAGGAAGAATAGAATGCTGACTCCTCATCAACTCGAACTCATTAAATCTACAGTACCAGTTCTGCAACAGCATGGTGTTGCTTTGACAAGCTGCATGTACAACCGTATGCTCCGCGACAATCCAGAGCTTCGTCAGGTATTCAACCTGGGTCACCAGCGTACTGGTAGACAGCAGGCTTCTTTAGCCGCTTCAGTTCTTGCCTATGCACAGAACATTGAGAACCCAACCGTACTGTCCAATGCAGTTGCCCACATTGCCTCTAAGCACGTTTCTTTAGGTATTCGTGCTGAGCACTACAGCGTCGTTGGCCACCACCTCATTGAGGCTATTAAAGAAGTTTTAGGCCTTAAAGATGGGGACGAGCTCGTTGAGGCTTGGGCTAAAGCTTACGGGCAGTTAGCAGACATTCTTATCGATGCTGAGAGCAAGCTCTATCAGACTATGGCTACCACTGACGGTGGCTGGTCTGGCTGGCGTTCATTTAAGATCGTTGAGAAGAAGCAAGAAACTTCCGACGCAGTTAGCTTCGTGTTACGCCCTGTTGACGGCGGTAAAATCTGCACCATTCTTCCAGGTCAGTTCATTTCCGTACGTGTATACTTAAAGAGCGAAGGACTCGTTCAGCCACGTCAGTACACTGTAGTATCATCAGATGGTGACACCATCCGTATCTGCGTAAAGCGTATCGATCCTAAGGGTGATGCGCCAGCTGGTATGGTTTCAAACGCTCTGCACAACGACTACAACGTAGGCGACTTTATCGACTTAGCTCCTCCAATGGGTGTGTACCACCTAGATTCTAGCGATACTCCTGCAGTATTTATCATTGGTGGCATTGGTATTACTACTGCTGTTGCCATGCTCGGTAGCGCTAATGCTGAAAAGCGCAACATGCACTTATACTTCGTCGGCCACGATCAAAAGGACTTTGCTCTGCAGCAGGAAGTTAACGAGCTTATGGAAAGCCACCCTAACTTCACCATGACCACTCGCTTCACCGCTGATGAGGGTCGTCCTACCGCAGCTGACTTTGCTGCCTTAGCACGTCCTAATACTCAGTACTACATCTGTGGTCCTCAGGGCTTAATGAAGTCAGCTATCAACGCTCTTATCGAAGCCGGTGTTGATGAGGCACTGATTTTCAACGAGAGCTTTGGTACTGGCGTTCTGCAAAAAGACTAAGCTCTAGCTTAATTTCAAGTACGTACTTATGCGTACCAAAAGAGGCTGCCATCGTGCAGCCTTTTTTGTCTCTATCGCCAGCCTAAAACACAAAAATCTCCATCACCCAAGCTGCCATCAAGGCACAAAGACCCCAAAAATTCAAATCCAAACGAGGCACAAAAGCCCCAAAATACAAAGCCAAACAAGGCGCAAAAAAATCCCCATAAGCGCAAGGCCGATGAGGACTTTTTCAAAGCAATACTTAGTAAATGAAATGCTACTAAGCTTGTTAGGAGTTTAAATTAATTTCAATTAGAACTTATTAGTCATTTGCATAAGAGCGCTGACAGATGACAGATCGCCAACGTTCATAGCATTGCGGGCCTGCTCTTGAACCTTTGGCTTAGCATGGTAGGCAATACCGAGTCCTGCCTCAGACATCATTAACAGGTCATTAGCACCATCGCCTAAAGAGATGATGTTGTTCTTATTAATGCCTGACTCCTTAAGCTCTACGATTAAAGCAGCCTTACCCTCACCATTAACGATCTCGCCAACAGTATGCCCTGTGAACTTGCCATCTTTAATCTCAAAGCGATTGGCTTTGACATGATCAAGACCATACTTCTCTTCGAGTACGCAAATTAACTCATGGAAACCACCAGAGGCGATACAGGTCTTAAAACCATAGTCTGGTTTTAAGGTATTGCAGTATGTTAGTAAAGAGCTAAGGCCGTCAGTTTCAACCATGATCTCTTTTACTTTTGCCAAAGTATTATCGGCATCCCCGCCTTCTAGCAGAGCTACACGACGAGTTAAAGACTGATTGAAATCTAACTTGCCATTCATAGCCTCAAAGGTAATCTCTGCTACCTTGTCATAAACGCCTAAACAACGAGCGATCTCATCAATACCTTCGATCTGCACTGAAGTCATATCCATATCCATGACTAAAGCACCACTTTGCTTGTGGGTTTCATTAAAACAAGGGAATGCCTCAGAGAAGAAGACATCACAGACACCCTTTAAAGAGCCATAAACAACTTCATGCTTAATCTGCTTTTCGATCTCTTCAGAGACATCATTTGCAAGTCTAAGCAGAGCGTATTCAAAGCCATGAGCCTTATCTAAAGTAAAGATAGAGGCGCAATCAGCTAAAGAAGCACCTGCCATAGACAGTACTTTGCTCACTACCTGAGTATGTTCAGCGCATAAAGAATCAATGCGCTGCAGCTGAGACTGACTTACATCTTTTTCAGACTTGAAAATGAAAAACAACTCTCTGAACATAGACTCCTCCTAATGTCTCTAAGCATGAATGGTTGTGATGGTTGTTAAAGCTTAGCTAGTGTAATTAACTATGTCGATATAAATATGAACATAGCAACATTTCTTAACAGCCCAAGCTAAAACAATGAGTAAAAATCACAATTTTAACGCATTCTAAAACTTATTGCTCACAGGAGCAGTAAATGAGAGCCTGGTGTGAAAGTACTGTACTTAGCTAGAGCTAAGTTATAAGTATCGCGATCTAGTTTGCAATCACCGCTCAAAACTTAACATAGCACTTTTTCTAAGAGCATATTTGAGTCAAAGCTCTTTATATTTATCACTAAACTTAAGCAAAAAGATAACGATTATAGATATATAAGCCTTTTAACGCGTCTAGCGTTGAAAATGCCACTCAAAATTTTGTCTATGTGTTAGATTGCGATTCTTGATTCTTGAAACATGAGCAACTCTATAACGATGCGCTCCTTTTCCAAGGATCAAAGCAACACGCCCACAAGTCTGAAACTCCAGCTTTGCTATTGGCTGTCTAGTTAGTAATACTGATGGAAGTGAGATTCATGAGCGCTGAAATTGCCACCTATGATGTAGATGTTGCCTACCTTGACTCAATCATGTCACTTGCCCTTGCCAAAAGGCAGATGTTTAGATTTCTTCAGCTTGATCTCTCTAACTGTAAAATCTCATACATCAGCACTCGCGGCACAACCTATTTAGGTATTAAAGAGGGCTATAAAGATCTTCTAAGCCGCAAAGAGAAAGGCCTTAAAGAGGCCCAAAAACTCCGCGCTGGTGCTAAGAACTATTTACGTCTTATCCGCAATGAAGATGATGACATTCTGCAGATTGAAAGCTACAAGAATGGCTATCTTGAGTGCATCTATCAGGCTCATCATGTTAACAACCATCGCTACCTCTTCCCATTTACGCCCGATGGTATCCCGTATAGCACCTACACCTACGTTACACACTTCAAAGACGGATGCGTAACTGAAGAATACATGGTGGATGATAAGCAAATCGTCTATGAGGGCTATACCGAGCTACAAGGTAAGAAGCTTGGCTATACCTATCTTAACTATGTGCCTGAGGATCACTATCCGATTCGTGAACTGCTTGAAGGTTTCTTTAATCTAAGCAGCTCTACCTACACTCAAACTAAGTTTCAGTGCTGGCTTAGAGACATCCCACAAAAGGTCTAAACCGCACCGAACTTAGATTAAAAAAGGCAGCTTAAAGCTGCCTTTTTTCATAGATTATTATGGTATATCGCGTTAGCGGCCAAGTAAGCCTAAAGCTACGGTAGGACGCTGATTTGCCTGCATTAAGATAGTCTGCGAGGCTTGCTGTATGATCTGATTTTGAGTCAGCGCTGCAGTTTCAGCAGCAAAGTCAGTATCACGAATACGGCTACGTGCATCAGATTGATTTTCAGCAATGGAACTTTGATTACGGATAGTTGATTCCATACGATTTTGCAAAGCACCAAGCGCTGCACGCTTAGAATCAACTGCTGCAATAAACTCATCAATAAACTTTAAGGTATTCTGCGCAGCTGATGGAGTAGATACCACCCAATATGCAGCAGACTCTTTAGCATTGGCAGCACTTTTTGCTAAACCAAAATGGTCATTTTTACCTGCATCAACCTCAGTATTGCCAATTTTCATCTGATCATTCTGCGCTCTACCTGCGTTAACCATCGCCATGATACCAGGCATGGTAAAAGCACCGCACTCTAAGGTGAGCTCGTCATTGGCGTTCGCGCCTACCTGAAAGAAGTACTCATACTTGCCTGTACCTTGACCATTGTTCATGATCTGACGCATGAGGTTATTAGGAGCAGTACCGCCATCGAGCACGGATGCGCCTGCAAAGGTAGTCTTTTGGGCAATACGGGTGATTTCGTGAGACAGGGACTTAACTTCTTCTTGGAGAGCCTGACGATCTTTTGCTGTGTTAGTACCGTTAGCAGCCTGTACCGCAAGAGTACGGATACGCTGCATCATGTTGGTGGTTTCGTCTAATGCTCCTTCAATAGTCTGACATAGCGCAATACCGTCATTAGCGTTACGGTTGCCTTGTATAAGTCCATTGATTTGGGATGTGAGACGATTGGCGATCTGCAGACCTGCAGCATCGTCCTTAGCACTGTTGATACGAAGACCTGAGGAGAGTCTCTGAAACGAGGTATTAAGCGCCAGAGTAGCATTAGCGAGCTTGCGCTGTGCATTAAGCGAGCTCACATTTGTATTCACATATAAGGCCATTTCTCTCTCTCCTATCTCAAGCACTTATCTAGAGACTATCTAAGGTACTAATGCCTTATTTAAGGCAATTAACAGCGAAGTTTAATGTGCAATCCTTATGCCGACGCTGCATAAGCAGAACATAGAGTATGCGCCTTGATGTTGCTTAGACTGAAGCATGAGCTTTGTCATGGTTCATACTGTGAGTGAAGCTAAGAGTGGCAACTTAATTAGCCATTAGACTTTGTACTAAGAGCTCGATCTTAGATATTCGTTAGGCTTTGTAGTTGGTGCTCAATCTTAGTTAGGAGGGTGGCATCGTAATCTTGAGTCTTACTGCCATCAAAGTCTGACTCTAATAGCAGATGCGTGTTTTGTAGGCCTTCTATGTGAGCATCCTTAATGATCTTGGCAAATTTAGATGCGTTTTGCCCGGCTAACAGACTACTGCCTAGACCAAGTTTATAGCCTTTGTTAAGGCATGACATGGCTGCCCCATAAGAGCCATTAAAGCCATGAATAATGACCTCAAGAGAGTCTTTACCAAAGCTTGAGATCAAAGCATCTAATTCATTTTGCGCCCGCACACAATGAAAAGAGTACGGCTTTTTGTAGGCTTGAGTCTTGGCAATAAAGTCCTTAACGCACTTAAGCTGCAGCGCTAACGGCACTTCAATCCGTTTATCAAGGCCTACCTCGCCGAGCACTGGCATTATATCTGGCCTATTATTTTGGATACGCTCAATTAAGATCTCTAATGCCTTAAGCTCAATTATGTACTCAGCATTCACATTAAAAGGATGCAGCCCTAGGCCTAAATAGATGGTTTTCTTGGCTGTTTCTATTCTCTCACTATAGTACTCAAGCACCTCATAACAGGCTTTGGCATCTTTATAACAAGTACTAAAGCAATAAAAGCAATCTATATCGCTCTTAAGAAAGGAGTTAATTCGCCTTGAAATAGCATCGCTAGCAAGTTCATCTGTGCTGAGCACTTGAGGCAAGTTTTGATCTTGAGCTGCTGCATCAATAGCTTCTTGTGCGCAATTTAGACGTGAATGAGCACTAAGATCAAGTTCTTTAAGACCCAAGAGCAGATGGCAATGCGTATCTTGCTTATTGAAACAGCGTTGTGACATTAAATTACGACTAGATTGATTCCACTGTACAACTGCGATGGCTGCACTGTGGCTTAACAGGATGGACTTACATAGAGCTAGGCACGTAACCTGGCTCTACATAAGCATAAAGATAGAATGGGCCTATCTACTTAGCGCCATGGTTGTCTGCGCCTGAAGTAGCTTTGACTTCAGTAGCATTGTTTGGAGTTGCAACATTTTCTGCAGCAGCAGCAACAGACTCTGCATCTAGTGATACTGCTTGTGGGCTGGCAGCGGCAGACGCATTGACTGCGGCATCACCGGACGCTGCGGCAGCTGCAGATGCATTGGCTGCAGCATTATCGGACGCTGCGGCAGCGGCATTGGCATCTGCTGCTACGGAGACAGCAGTGGTGTTGACTGCGGCGTTAGCATCTAGTGCTGAAGCAGCAGCGCGAGGGCGCAGATTAAGCTTGCGAATGGTCTGTTCAAGCACCTTAATATCGATTGGCTTAGAGATGTGGTAGTTCATACCTGCATCAATGGATGCCTTGATATCATCAGAGAATGCATTGGCAGTCATGGCAATGATTGGGATGGTCTTAGCATGTGGCCGGCTTGAGGCACGGATTAACTTAGTTGCTTCAAGGCCATTTAGCACAGGCATTTGCACATCCATTAAGATGAGATCGTAATCACCAGGATTAGTGGTCTCAAACTTTTCGGCGATCTCCTTACCATTGACGCATACGTCGCAAGTTGCACCCTGCATGCTTAGAATATCTACCAAGATCTCTGAGTTGAGCTCATTATCCTCAGCTGCAAGTATATGTAAGCCCTTAAAACAACACTCGCACTCGCTTGAGCTATCGGAACTCTTATGACCGTAGATACTCTCAAGTGTTGGCTTTAAGTTGCTTAAGAACAATGGCTTACGGATGAATCCCGCCACGCCATTTTCTATAGCATCAAGCTCTACATCATCGTAATCAAATGCAGTAAGTAAAATGACTAAGATGTCGCTAAACTCACTGTCTTTAAGAGCCTTAGCTACATCAATGCCATTTTGTTCTCCTAGCTTTAAATCGAGCAGAATGAGGTTAATATCCTCGCCTTTTGCTTTGGCAGCTTTGAGTTTTTCAAAGGCTTCTTGTTCATTAAAAGCATGAACGACCTTTACACCAGCCTCAGCCATAATGGTAGTGACTGAGGAGCCAGCATCGGCATCATCATCGATTAAAAGGATATTTTGAATGCCCAGCTGCTTAAAGAAGATCGAGTCATGTAATGCTTCGATTCTAACCTTCATTGGCAGTCTGACATTAACTCTCGTACCCTCACCAACAGCTGAGTGAATCTCAACGGTACCGCCCATCAACTTGATGAGATTGTGGGTAATTGCCATACCCAATCCTGTACCTTGAATTGCAGTTCCCTGAACATCCTTAGAGCGCACGAAAGGCTCAAAGACATGCTTTAAGAACTCTTGAGACATACCCATACCATTATCGACAATTTCAAACTCGAACATGGCAATGGATGGAGAACGCATCTTATGCTCAGTTACCTTAAGCGAGATACGGCCACCATTATGAGTGTACTTAATGGCGTTAGATAAGAGATTTAAAATAATCTGATTTAAGCGTAGATCATCGGCAATGAGGAACTCATGCTCAATGCCCTCGACAAAGATCTCAAAGACTTGCTCGCGATCATTAGCTTGAGGTCTAACAATATTATTAATGTTGTCAATTAAAGTAGCGATCGAGAACTCACGTACATTTAAAGCGACCTTACCGCTTTCAATTTTTGACATATCTAAGATGTCATTGATAAGGCCAAGTAAATGATGCGATGATCCCTTAAGCTTACGTACATAATCAAGTACTTTTTGAGGATTATTAGCCTCGCGCTCAAGCAAAATACACAGACCCACGATCGCGTTCATTGGAGTACGCAAATCATGACTCATGGCACTTAAGAAGTCTGATTTTGCTGTATTAGCTTGCTCTGCCTCATGGTAAGCTTGTGCGGTGATCTTTCTTAGATTCTTCTCGTTCTCTAAAGCCTCAACAATGCGCAATGAGGAAACCTTGTTACGAGTTAACAGATAAGAAATAAATAAAGAGAGCACCAAGAAGAAAGCAATTTGGTACCAAGCTTTAGATAGGACAAACCAGCTGCTATCTGGAGCAAGACGTAAAGTTGCCTTACGTCCAGCAATCATTTTAGTTACTTCGACGGCATCATCTAGCTTATCTTTATCGATATTGTCAGCAATTACCTCATGGCGCTTATCAGACTCCACCTCCAAAATAAACTGATAGCCTTTACGTGCAAGATCATTAAAGCCAAAAGGTTCAATAACATCAGGTAAAGACAGCACAATGGTGGCAAAGCCCCAGAACTCACCGTTTTTATAGAAGACAGGATTACGCACGATAAGACCGGTGCCACCTTGTCTTAACGCAACTGGGCCATCAATATCTAAAAGGCCAGCACTAACGGATAGCTGTGGTCCATCGCCTAAGGCCTCATCATGCAAAATGTCATAGCCGATTACTTCCTCATTACCGTCTATTGGGTAGCAAAAAGTAACGACGCCGTTTGGCGCAATTTGAAAAGCTTTGATCGCTGCAGAGTCGTACAACATGGCAGAGAGCATGTTGAACTCTTTGTAGAAGGTATACGGCTCATGATCCTTGAACATGATGCGCATCTGATCATCACCAAGATAGTGAATGTAGCTTTCGATCATATTGGTCTTTTCAATAAGACCGTCAAGAATCATCTCAAACTGCTGCATGGCCTCAGAAGCAGTTGTACGGGCAATGTTCTTTCGAGACTCAATAGTCTGATAGAGATATCCTGCATACAGATAAAATAAAGTCACTAGTACGATGAAAAATCGCACCATGAATATCTTTACGACTCGGCTTTTCATAGTAAAACCTTAATCTGTGCTGACGCTCTCTGACTTGATGTAGGCCAACAACAAGTCTTGCCGACAAGATCGAAACTGTTAAGAAATGAAACCAACGTTGCAAATGCTACTAACAGCATTCCTTAACCGATCTCAGTATCTTGAGAAGAGAAAACTATGAGTAGCTGCTCAAAAGCAATCTACTACCTTTAACTTATAAATCAATGCGACTACAAAATCGTTCTAACAAGCAGATGCTGCAGCGTGCATACTGTGGCACTGAGCAAAGGTTACAGTACTCATATATCTAAGCGCGTGGTTTATACAAGCCCACACAATGGCGTTTAGACTTGCTGACTACAGTAACTTTGCACTATGAAAACTAAATGCAATCTCTATGCAGCAAAGCATGCACATTTAAGCTGTTGTGCTCAAAATCACCCGGTGTTAAGTGCCATGGGCAGTGCCTGAGCTAACCTTGCTCTAGCTCATCACTAATATGTCAGCTTGAAATTAGACTCAAAGCGACGTGCATATTAAGCCCACCAACTGCTACAAAAAATGATGGTGTCATGGTTACTTGTAACAACTGATGTAATCGATAACAAACTTAATGTAGTTTTTATATAAAACTAAGATCGATTGTAGCACTTTACTCAAACGTAAATGTTGACAGCTTTCGTATAATGGCACATCAGCAATAAGATACTTATCTTGATTATGGCGTTTTGCTAAGACTTAAAAAACAAAAACCCCGTTGCCTAGATACAGGCAAACGGGGGTAAATATGGCATCTAGAGTTATCGAAGACATCAAAACTTACATACGCAAATAGCCATTTTGATATTGCATGAGCTTTGACCGCTTGATATACCAAAAATTCAATTCTGCCAACTTAATTTACAAAAAATCTAGATTACAAACATAGTCTAGAGTTATGCACCAAAATAGTTCTGTCTGTTGGAACTTATTTCACTAAAACCTGATATATCAGAGCGTCAAAAGTCTTCTACTGAGCGCCACTACGTTCATTATCTTAATGAGGCCTCATAATTTGAGTCCATATCTGAGTGACGCCCGTAGGTTAAGTCCTTTTTCGAGTGACGCCCGTAGGTTAAGTCCTTTGTATTAGTGCTCGCGAGTTGCGGCAAAGCGAATCTTTGGATAACGCTCCATCGCAAGATTGAGGTTAACACCTGATGTAGCAAGGTAAGTGAGGTTATCACCACCGTCTAATGCTAAGTAGGTTGGAACCTTATCTTTGAACTCTTCTAAGGCCTTATTGTCATCAGAGCTAATCCAGCGAGCGGTAGTAACAGCTACGTTCTCATAGCCAGCATCAACGTTGTACTCATTCTTAAGACGAGATACCACCACGTCAAACTGCAGTACACCGACAGCGCCTACGATGAGGTCGTTGTTAATGAGTGGACGGAATACCTGTACGGCACCTTCCTCAGATAACTGTACTAAGCCCTTTAAAAGCTGCTTTTGCTTGAGCGGATCGCGCAGACGAATACGTCTAAACAGTTCAGGAGCAAAGTTTGGAATACCGCTAAAGTGAAGCTCTTCACCCTCAGTAAAGGTATCGCCAATCTGAATAGTACCGTGGTTATGAATACCGATAATGTCACCAGCAACAGCCTCAGAGGCAATATCACGCTCACCAGCAAGGAAGGTAACAGCATCAGAGATCTGCACATCACGACCGATACGTACATGACGCATCTTCATGCCCTTACGATACTCACCAGATACTAAGCGCATGAACGCAATACGGTCACGGTGCTTAGGATCCATATTGGCCTGAATCTTAAAGATAAAGCCTGACAGTTTCTCTTCTTGAGCCTTAACCTCACGGCTATCAGCCTTGCGTGACAGTGGAGTTGGAGCCCACTCGGTTAAACCGTCGAGCATGCAATCAACACCGAAGTTACCTAAAGCAGTACCGAAGAATACAGGAGTGAGTTCACCTGCTAAGAAAGCCTCTAAATCAAAGCTATTTGAGGCCATGGAGATAAGCTCCATGCTCTCACGCAGTTCTTTAGCGAAATCCTCACCAACTGCCGCATCGACCTCAGGATTATCAATGCCCTTGATAGTACGACGCTCTTGAATGTGGAAGCCCTGACCTGATTGATAGAGAATAACCTCATCACGCAGGATGTGGTAAATACCCTTAAATGACTTACCAGAACCAATAGGCCAAGTAACTGGTGCGCACAGGATCTTAAGCTCAGACTCAACTTCATCTAAAAGCTCTAATGGATTACGAGTCTCACGATCGAGCTTGTTCATGAAGGTCAAGATCGGAGTATCGCGCAAACGGGTAACTTCCATAAGCTTACGAGTACGATCCTCAACACCCTTAGCTGCGTCGATCACCATTAAGCAGGAGTCAACTGCAGTAAGCACACGATAAGTATCTTCAGAGAAGTCTTCGTGGCCTGGTGTATCTAAGAGGTTAACAATACAGCCGTTGTATGGGAACTGCATTACGGAAGTGGAGACGGAGATGCCACGCTCTTTTTCCATGGCCATCCAGTCTGACTTGGCAAACGAACCTGTTGAGCCACGACCCTTAACTTCACCGGCACGCTGAATTACGCTACCGAATAAGAGCACCTTCTCAGTAATGGTTGTTTTACCCGCATCCGGGTGGGAAATAATGGCAAAAGTACGTCTCTTAGAGACCTCTTGCAAAAAGTTTTTGTCAGCCATAGCCCAAACCGTCTCTTCACTCTAAGCCTACAGGAACAAGGAATGGCAGCTAGCGCCAAGAGCCTTCTAACATCCCATAGCTAAGTGAATGATTAAAATCCGTGGTACCCAAAGGCACCGTAAAAAGCCACTTATTGTACTGTAAAGCGCAAAGATATGCCACAAATGAGCGCCTATCCCC
>Bissell_p2__coassemble_482_pt1 | contig 32026 bp, 14 predicted proteins | sample Bissell_p2__metabat2_high_PE_026 | metagenome-assembled genome bin Bissell_p2
GGTATGACAAGTAGCTAAAATTTTACAGTTTTACGCTTTAAACAGCTTATATATAGTCTTTATTACTTTTTTGCACACCTAGATATAACGTGACGACGATCATAAATTTCACTTGCAAGGCCGTTTTGATTTGGATACATTTGCATATGTGTTTCGGAGCTAGAGACAAATCTCCAAGCACAAAGCATCGCTAAGCGATAATGCTTAACTACTTATCTTAGTTGTCATAATTAGATGTGTGATTTTGACTTTAAAGACAACTATGAGTTGCTTCATGAAATCAGATAGCATCTGTTTTGTGTGATAACCAAAACTAAGCACGGTAGATCTAGCATATTCTCATTGACGCTTAGTTAACTTGCTCAAGCAAGTAACTTATAGGCCTTTTGGGTTGTATAGCATGATTAAAATGATCTCTGGTATCGTCATCACCTTGTCTTTCTTAGTTTGCGCATCTGTTGTTATTGCTAACCAACATCTGCTTAAAACTAATCCTGACGTTACTGAAGATCATCATATCTCTAACTAATCTTTCCCCCAAACCATCGCCTCGAGCTAAGTTTTACCTCTAACAGCTAGCTCCAATCTATAAGCCCTAGCCTCAAGCTAGCGGCTTGTACGAACCTCAAAATCCCTCCTCTGCTAGCATCTTATAGCTACCTTGGCATCGTGCCCAACTATCTTTTGCTACCTAAGCCTCAGCCGAAGGCTTTTTTAGCTTCCTTAGCTCCAGACTAAGACTATCTTTACCACCTTTACTGAGCCTAATGCGGTTGCCTTTGCAGTTGGATTTGCGTTTGCCTTTGTAGTTCCCTGTAACTTTGAGCGCAGCTAATTTCACTCGTTTTGCACCTTGCGTATTTGCATCATTGTTTACTGATAAATTGCGTTTGAGCGGATGCGCTTAGGAGTACTTTTTTGTTAGTTGCATGTTGGGTTTGATTAGGCCTTGTAAGTTAGTTTTAACTAATCAAACATGGATAGTTTTATGTGTTTGACTTGCTCAAAAATCAACCATTTTCGACAACTTGTATACTAGTTGACATGGTGCATATTTAAGCTATAATTACGCGCCTTTATCAATTTGTTTGTGCAGAATAATTAAGATTCACATGCTTTAAAGTCGCTATTTGCATAGTGCAATGCAAAATACGGATGGTTGCTTCAAGATAGGCTAGAGTGGTCATTCAAAGCTTTTGGTGCTCTGTACAACATCTTTCAAGGTGTTGATGATCTCGTGTCATCAAAAACCGCCTTTGGGCAAATGAGTCTTACAAAAATCCTGGCAAGCAAGACTCAATCTGAAATTAAAATGTATTACAACTCGCAAAAAACACAGCTATGACCTACAGTGCGCTATAGTTTTTGACGCCGTAATGCTATGCTATTGCTTATTGCGTGGCTGATGGTAAGTCATTTAGCTACATCTGAATGTCTAACGCTTGTCTTACTGAGTTTGTTCTGTGTATGTGCTGATACACTAACCTCAAAGACGTTTTTTTTATAAGAGCAGAGTATCTTAAAGCTAAGAACGTGTAATTAGCTAAGTGCTTACATAAGTTCTTTTCCAATACTTTTGCTCAACCAAAAGTTTATTGTAGTTAGCTAGCTCGATGCATTTTTAAAGTTAGCTTGCTTACAGTGAGTGATACCTAGTTAAACCATCATATGCAAACTAAACCTGCTTTGCTGTTTGGTAAGCTTGCGCTTGCCTCAGCTCGTATCTGTCAGAAGGCCATCTCCTTCTCTGTCAGTTTTGGCAGGGCTAGTTTTTTGCGCTCTGAGCACAATGCTATTGAGTCACTTAACTATCATTTAAAAGAATCACTCAATGCACAAGCCGAGGCTTTACTAAGCACATCTCATCAAGATGATAGAGCTGTACGTTCAGAGCAATCAGAAATTGCTCCTTTACACCTTAGCAGCCTCTCTTTTGAGCTTGCCTCACATCTGCAGCAAGATGAAAATGCAAAAGCTCCTTTATATACCGAAGTGACCATTTATGATCATGATGATTATGCTCATAGGAGTTTTTGGTCCTTTGGTGCGGCTTTAAGTGCTTGTACTGCCTTCATTCTTTCTTTAGCTGCCGCAAATACCTCAATAGCTGCACCTCATGATATGAGTAATGCAAAGGGTGCTGACGCTCCTGTCGATCAGTACCTCATCGGCAGCTCTGCGATCTTAAAAAATGGACCAAGTCTTGAGGTTGAAAGAAGTCTTCTAACAACCCATGAGCAAATGGTTAAGCATTATGCAGATAACTATGTCAGCATGATGCAAAAGAAGCAGCCAGCTAATAAGACTGAACCTTGCACCATTACCGCTGACGCCCTTGATCGTGTTTTAAAACCAAATTCTATGGTGTTCTGGGAAGGTAACTGCGCCGATGGCAAAGCAGACGGCTTTGGTCGAGCCTATGTAGTTACTGGCGGTCGTATTGTCTTTGAGATGCTGACCAATCTGCACTCTGATGATCCGCTGTACAACACCATCTACTACATTAAGAACTCTGAGCTAGAGTCATCTACTCAGTACTTCTATGGTCGCTCCGTACGTATTCAAAGCTCTGGTCTTATCATTACACATACCAAGCTCAACAATGACCTTACTGTCGGCATGCAGATGTCGGACAAGGCCAATTTGATTACATACCAAAAGGATACCTCCTTAAAGGAACCATACATCCTTAATATTAAGGACTATGGTAACTACGCTCACTTTATCCACGATCTCTCTGAAACCCCATACCCAACCTTAAGCATGTCCTATCGTCTGCTCGATAGACGCAGTGGTTACAATGTGGGCTATCAATTTACAGGTCGTAAGTCTGGCATACTTAGCGGCAAGTTCACCGATGATCAAGGCAATGAAAAGAGCGTTACCATTCCTAACGATGTTATTGAGCGTGTAAAAGAAATCGCTGATGAAGTGGATATCAACGTTGAGAACACTCTTTCTGACGTCATTGACTCAATGAAGGTATTCAACGCTTACAAAGAGGCCGTGTGCGATCCTGCCTTTGACAACAATCTTTGTAAGAAGATGCGCTGCAAGGATATCTGTGATCTTAAAACCTACATCACCCCAGACGATTCTCGCGTCAAGGAGATGCTGGTGCGTTTAGTTAAGCATCACAATGGCCGCCCACTGTATGCATATTTAAGCTCAGCTAAAAGTGCTGAGGCATCTGAAAACCAAGGTGCACAATCAGCCGCTCCTGGCATTGTGGATAAGGATTCCTCCATTGTTGCCAACACTATTTCTGGCTATAACAATGGCACCACTACTCAGCAGCACGGAACAGCTGCTGATTTAGACTTCGTACCTTCATCAGAAAAAGCCAAGCAAGAAGGCATCTTGCACAATAATTTATATCCACGTCAGCTCACCGAGGAGCAGATGAAGGCTAAAGTACGTGATGCGCAAGCCGTGGCAGATGCTTACCAGGCTGCAGCACAACGTGCATCTAATGAGGACATTACTAAGCGCTTAGAAGCTATCTTTGGCAAAGATGATGCTGCTATCCCGAATGCTAATGCCACAGCTTCTGAGGCATCTAAGCCTAGCTTTGGTAACAATGAATTTGGCTATGGCGATAATGATACTTATCGTCCTGAGAATACACCTCTAGTAGGCGCACATAACGCTCCAAAAGAAGAGCCACTGTATCAGGCTAAAGGCCCATCTTTAGCTCCACGTAGCTACAGTGCCCCTGATCCAAACTCTAAAGAGCGTCAGCGCTTAAGAGAGGCTCATCAAACTATCGATCCAAAGCTTAGTGCGCACGATCAAAAGTTTAAGGCACAGCAACAAGAGCTCATCGAGCAGCAGCGTCTAGAGCATCAACGTGAGATCGATACAGCGAAGGCACGTGCCTTAGAGCAGCTTAAACGCGATCGTGAGCGACGCGAGGCTATCTTAGAGACCTCACGCCCACGCATGTCTCAAGAAGACCAAAATCTACCAGTAGACTTAAGCTCCGGCGAATAACTCCTATCCCTCTTTAATGCGGCATGCCCTCCAATCGGCATGTCGCTAAATCCCAATGCAGCCACAAAATCCATATACGGCATACTTTCCATGCTGCAAAATCCACATGCAGCCTAATTTCCATGCGGCAAAATCCACATGCCGCCACCAAATCCCATCTCATCGGCTTTTAGACTGATTGCTTGCGCTTGGTTTGATGGTCTCCATATTGCTCAGCCTACTGTATTATTTTTGTGCACAAGAGCATCTAAAGCGCCAAGAAAGCACCTTAGTTGTGCATAAATGCTGGCTAATGTCATAGCTTCACAGACTTTTTCGCTTTTTCTGTGCAAAGACACTTTCTTAGTTTACGATTAATGAGATCTGCATAGACCTCGTAGCCTATGCATAGCCTATTTTATGGCTTAGTTAATTTTTATTGAGGATTGAGCATGAGCTTTGAAAGTAAAGTAGTTGTTCCTGCAGGTGAGAAGATTCAACTTGATGCAGGCGGCAAGCTGCAGGTACCGAATAACCCAATCATTCCGTTCATCCGTGGTGACGGTATCGGTGCAGACATCACTCCTGTTATGCATGAGGTGGTAAATACTGCAGTTGAGAAAGCTTATGCTGGCTCTAAAAAGATTTCTTGGATGGAAATCTACGCAGGCGGCCGTTCATGCGAAGTTTATGGCGAGAATGTATACCTGCCTGATGAGACCATGGAGTTTATCAAAGACTACCATGTTGCCATCAAGGGCCCTTTAACCACTCCAGTTGGTGGTGGCATTCGTTCATTAAACGTTGCCATGCGTCAGGGCTTAGATTTATACATCTGCCTGCGTCCAGTACGCTACTTCAAGGGCACCCCAAGCCCAGTTAAGCAGCCAGAGCTTACCAATACCATCATCTTCCGTGAGAACGCAGAAGATATCTACGCTGGTATCGAGTGGGACGCAGATACTGATGAGGTAAAGAAGGTCATCAACTTCCTGCAAAACGATATGGGCGTTAAGAAGCTGCGCTTTACTGAGCACTGCGCTATTGGTATCAAGCCAATGAGTAAGCCTGGTACTGAGCGTTTAATCCGCGCTGCAGTTGAATACGCTATCGAGCACGATCGCAAGAGCGTAACCATCGTTCACAAGGGCAACATCATGAAGTTCACTGAGGGTGGCTTCAAGAGATGGGGTTACGAGCTTGTTGAGCGTGAGTACGGTGCCAAGGCTGATGACAAGGGCGTGGTTTCATTCATCAATCCAAAGACCAACAACCGTATCGTAGTTAAGGATTGCATTGCTGATGCATTCTTACAAAACATCCTGCTCTACCCAGCAGACTACGATGTGGTTGCCTCCATGAACTTAAACGGTGATTACATCTCTGATGCATTAGCCGCTATCGTTGGTGGTATCGGTATTGCTCCAGGTGCCAACATTGGTACTGAGGCTGCGATCTTCGAGGCTACCCACGGCACCGCTCCAACCATCGCTGGTAAGGGCCTTGCAAACCCAGGTTCTATCATCCTCTCAGCTGAGCTCATGCTTCGTCACTTAGGCTGGAATGAGGCTGCTGATCTCATCGTTAAGGGTATGGAAGGTGCTATTAGCGCTGGCCGCGTCACCTCTGACTTTGCAGCTCAAATGCCTAACGCTACCCAAGTATCTACTCAAGAATTTGGTAAGGCTATTATTCAGGCTATGGCCTAAGCCACAACGGCAAACTACTATCTTGCTTAGCGCAAGGCGCTAAACAAGATCCCTAGTCCGCCCCATTGCGTCGTGCCCTTTAAGGCAAGATCATGAACCTAGCTAACTAGGATGCGTGATCTTGCCTTTTGCATTTTTTGAGCACCACACCCTAAGCACATATCATAAGAGCTATTTACTGCTAACTCCTTGTAACTTCGGCCTCTAGCGAGAGTAGTTAAGACAGTTTTTATCATCAAGCGAGCGAGTCACTTTTGATGTTTGGGGGCAATGCTCTTCTGTCTATTAAAGGGCATGCGATTAATTATTTACATGCACCAAGATTAAGATAAGGCTGCTGCTAGAAGTCTCGCAGCTATCAAAATTACTCTGCTTTTGATAAAATTACGGGTTTTGTGAAGTAATTGTGCTGATTTTTGACTCGCTTTATGTTGCAGTAAGCTGCAAGCAGTCATGATCTTTTTTAGCAGCCTTACTCCATCACCACCTGCTACTCTAGGCTTGAGCCTAAGTGCAAACAGGTACCCAATTAATACTAATAACCCCATCTAATGGCCGTATCTAGACTAAGATCGCAGCAAACAAAAGATCGCTAGTGTAATGCGCTAAGATCGCAGTAGACAAAAGATCACTGGCGTTATGCGCTAAGATCTCAGCAAGCAAAAGATCACTGGCGTTATGCGCTAAGATCGCAGTAGACAACAGATCAAAAGTGTTACGTGCTAAGATCGCAGCTGACAAAGGATCGTAGATGAGCAAAGGCATAAGCTTGTCTTTGCATCAGCACTGCAGTCGATTTTTTAGTGATTGCTAGGCTTTTAGATTTAGGTTTTTCAAGAGGCATGTATGGCCGAGCGTTTTAAGCCACATCTGACCATTGCGCTCATCATTGAGCACGAAGGTCGTTTTTTAATGGTTGAAGAGTTTCAGGATACTGGCGAGCGTTGCTTTGGTATTCCAGCAGGCCATGTCGATGCTAAAGAGAGCATTTTAGAGGCTGCCGTGCGCGAGGGCCTTGAAGAGACTGGTTGTGAAATTGAGCTTGAGCACTTAGTTGGTATTTACGACTACGTAAAAGAAAAGGATACCATTATCCGCTTTACCTTTAAAGCTAGCCTCAAGGACAACGATCCAACTAAGGCACATCCAGCCGATCCTGATGGCGATATCTTAGCTGTACACTGGATGACTCGTGAAGAGATCAACAATCGCAAGAGTCAGTGGCGTACTCGTTTAGTCGGCTCATCTTTCGATGATTACGACAAGGGTCAGAATTTCCCTCTTTCATTAATCACTACGGTTCGTGGCTAATGTCTAAGACTTTATTTGCTCCTGACCATGTCTTTGATGACAAGATTCCTTATGACGAGCTCAAGGGTAAGAACGTCGTAGTAGGCATGTCAGGTGGCGTGGACTCTTCTGTATCTGCAGCCTTACTTAAAGAGGCAGGCATGAACGTCACTGGACTGTTCATGAAGAATTGGGAAGAGGACGATAACGACACCTATTGCTCAGCTGCTGAGGATCGTAAGGATGCTCAGGATGTTTGTGACAAGCTTGGTATCGAGCTTAAAACCATCAACTTTGCTGCTGAGTACTGGGATAACGTTTTTGAGAACTTCTTAAGCGAATACCGCGCGGGTCGTACTCCTAATCCAGATATCCTGTGCAATAAAGAGATTAAGTTTAAAGCTTTCATGGATTACGCCATGGAGGATTTGAATGCTGACTTCATTGCAACTGGTCACTATTGCCTCAGATCTTTTGATGGCGGTATCGATGCAGATGCGCATTTACTGCGTGGCTTAGATAAAAATAAAGATCAAAGCTACTTCTTGCACGCCATTGGTCCAAATAAGCTTAGCCGCGTTCTCTTCCCAGTTGGCCATATTGAAAAGCCACGTGTAAGAGAACTTGCTTTAGAGCGTGGCTTAGTCACTGCCAAGAAAAAGGACAGCACAGGCATTTGCTTTATCGGCGAAAAGCGCTTTGGTCAATTCTTGCATCAGTACTTACCTGACGCCTCTACTCCAGGCCCAATCATTTCAACTGAGGGCAAGGTAGTTGGCGAACATCCTGGTTTAATGTACTGCACTATTGGTCAGCGCAAGGGCCTGCACATTGGCGGCAGCGCCGATGGTACTGGTGAGGCATGGTATGTCGTGGATAAAGACATGGCTAACAATGCCCTTATCGTAGCTCAAGGCCATAACCATCCAGCCTTGTTCTCCAATGGCTTACTTGCTGGCAATGAGACCTGGATTGTAGGCCTACCTGAACTGCCACTTAAGTGCACTTGCAAGGTTCGCTATCGTCAGCCTGATGTTGCATGTACAGTGCAGCGAGTTTATCTCGATGATAATGGCACTCAAGTAGATGGGCAAGGTACCTTAGCACACTCAGCAGAGTCAAACGGCCTGCGCTCCATGATCAAGGTTACTTTTGATAACCCAGTCTCTGCAGTAGCTCCAGGACAGTCTGTGGTCTTTTACAATGGTGCTGACTGTTTAGGCGGTGCAATTATTGAAGAGCCGATTAAATAAGAATTTTGTTTGGCAAAACTTTAAGCCTTGCTCCTAAGTTTTGCCTTACTCAAGAGTGCTAAAGTCTTGTGACTAGGCTGCATTCAAAGCATAAGATCGTAAGATCGTCTAACGAACAAAATCTTATGTGTGCCTTCAGCCGAGCACTTAAACAATTAAAGTATTAGTATCGTAGTTTTTATGGATGCTCTTAAGAGCAGGAGTCCTTAACAATGTCTACCAATACCTACGCCGAAACTCTTGCGCTAGCAGGCGTGTTCCAGTCTGCTGCACAAATCCAAACTGTTGCTCGTTTCGGTAAAGTTGATGAAAGCGCCATTGCTCCTTTAATGCGTGCTCTCATCATCACTAATCCAAACACTGTTGAGGACATCTATAATCCATCAACCATGATCCCTGGTTTAACTCAGCTTCTCACCTCTTTATATCCAAAAGAGGCCGCTCAGCCTAAGAATGCAGAGTTAATCAAGATCGCCTTCTCTATCATGTCACTTGAGACTAATTTAGAGCGTCAGTCTATGGTCTCAAAGCAGCTTGATAGCGAGGTAGATAGACTTAGAGATCAAGTACTTGCTATGCATCCAAACTATGAAACTGCCGAGAATAATGTCTTAGTTGATTACGATGTCATCAAGCTCTACTCAGGCATTTACTCTGGTTTAATTAGCCCTAACTTCCCTAAGCTCATCATCTACGGTGAGGAGAGCTACTTAAGCCGCAGTGAGTTCCAGCTGATGATTAGAGCCCTGCTCTTATCTGGCATCCGTGCCTCCATGCTCTGGCATCAGATGGGTGGCAAGCGTTATTCATTAATGTTCCACTATAAGAACATTATTGAGTGCGCCCGTCAGATCATCTCTAAGCATCAAGGCGGTCTCCGTTAATTACGTCTTAGTTAAAGACCAAAAGCAGCTATCTAACTAGATGGCTGTTTTTGCTTTAACACTTGCAAAAGCACAACACTAAAGTTACTCAAGTATCAAGACTACTAAGCTTAAGCACGTAGTTTTAAGCACATGCAGATCATTTACTAAAACATCAATTGATTGTTGCAGCTTGTTTAAAAACTCTTGATTAACTTTAGTAACGTTTAAAGCGATCAAAGATCATGGGCTGCCATTGCACTGCAACGGCGCTTTTTCAAGCTACCTTAGCTTTTGTCTAGTTAGTCTGCACCATGGTTTTGCGCTTTAGATGCAGACAAAATAAGTTTTTTTTCATTGACGGGGCGGGCTGTGCAGTGCAGAATTACATATTTAGCTGCATGTGCTCACGTCTAGTACATGGCTACGTCAATGCCTACATTACTTCAACTTTTGGGGTCAGTTATGCAATTATCGCCGCTTACCGCGATTTCTCCACTTGATGGTCGTTACGAATCTAAAGTAAAGGAACTGCGCGCTATCTTCTCAGAGTATGGCTTAATGCGCTTCCGTGTTCAGGTTGAGCTCACCTGGCTTAAGAAATTAGCTTCTTGCCCTGAAATTAAAGAAGTTCCAGCTTTCTCAAAAGAGACCATCGCTTTTATCGATGACATCATTGCTAACTTCTCTGTTGAAGATGCTGAAGACATCAAGCGTCGTGAGGCTGTTACCAACCATGACGTTAAGGCTGTTGAGTACTTCTTAAAGGACAAGACTGCCAGCAACGAAGAGATCTCCAAGGTCAAAGAGTTCATCCACTTTGCTTGCACCTCAGAGGATATCAACAACAACTCCCACGCTCTGATGTTAAAGACAGCTCGTGATGAAGTTCTCCTGCCATTGTGCGATCAACTCATTAGCGAGATCACTCGTTTAGCTCATGAGTATGCTGAGCTGCCATTAATGGCTCGTACCCACGGCCAGCCTGCTTCTCCTACCACCTTAGGTAAGGAAATGGCTAACGTTGTTTACCGTCTGCGTCGTCAGCGCGATCAGATCGCCGCTGTTGAGATCATGGGTAAGATCAACGGTGCCGTTGGTAACTACAACGCTCACTTAAGCGCCTACCCTGAGGTTGATTGGTACACCTTCTCCAAGGAGTTCGAGGAGTCCTTAGGCCTTACTTTCAATCCTTACACCACTCAGATTGAGCCTCACGATTACATCGCTGAGTTATTCAATGCCTTAGAGCGTTTCAACACCATCATCTTAGACTTCGATCGTGACATTTGGGGCTACATCTCCTACGGCACCTTCAAGCAGAAGACCATCGCTGGTGAAATCGGCTCTTCAACCATGCCTCACAAGGTTAACCCAATTGACTTTGAGAACTCTGAGGGCAACATCGGTCTGGCTAACGCCATCTTCGCTCACTTAGCTGCCAAGTTACCAGTATCCCGCTTCCAGCGTGATCTGACTGACTCAACCGTTTTACGTAACTTAGGTGTTGCTTGCGGTTACTCAGTATTAGCATGGAAGAGCACCTTAAAGGGCATCTCCAAGTTACAGGCTAACGAGGCCCACGTACGTGACGAGCTTGACCACAACTGGGAAGTTTTAGCTGAGCCATATCAGACTGTAATGCGTCGTTACGGCATCGCTAACCCATACGAGAAGCTCAAGGAGCTCACTCGTGGTCGTGAAGTTAACGCCGAGACCATGCTCAAGTTCATCGATACTCTCGAGATCCCTGAGGAGGCTAAGGAGCAGCTGCGCAAGCTCACTCCTGAGACCTACATTGGCCGCGCTGTTGCTTTTGCCAAGGACATCTAATTTAGTCCCCATGCATTAGCCTTAACGGCAAAACTAACATTAGTTTTCCCATAATCGCTAAGCTAGAACAGTCTTAGCCAAATGGCCAAGCTAGAACAGTCTTAGCTTCAAAGGCAAAACTAGAGTTGCCGTTTTGAGCCAAGCTAATTTGGCAAAGCAAGTAACTCATGATCTGCATGAACCTTTACTTGCTTTGCCATGATGTTCCCCTCAAAGAGGTTTTATAAGACCAATAGAGTTTAATGAGACTTCTTTGAGGGTCGCATCGCGACCAGATAAGATTTAAAGCCTATCACGGGGCTTTGAGTCTGCCATACTGATTAGGTGTATTACACCCTCCTCCTCTCCCTCAATATAAGGTGATGAGGTCTATGGCTAAGCTTTATAGAAATGATGCTTAACTCTATATGCTACAGCCATACTATGCACGGATGTGTTTTAGCTACAAGGACTTACGTTAAGTCTTACTACTTAAATGGCTCATCTGCGCTTTTTTAGCTGATGATGCGATTTTAAAGCGCTACTATCTAAACAAAATGGATAGCCACGGCTCATAATAAATAGCTCTTTTACGAGTAAAGATCACAGCCACGGTAAAGCGCATTGCTAGCAAAAGACATCTGTAACTACTATTTGTACTAGACCCAATGGTTCTAGCTACTAAAGCCCCTAGCTTGAGGAGCTTAGCTTTAACTGATGAGTAAATTGCTAAGCATAGTTACCTAGCTTGTTATGGGCTATGACATAGTAAGTTTTAAAAATTTTTCGCTAACTACTTTAGTGGCTCAAGCAACCTTGGTTCATAAGATATGTACTATATGCCATGCCACAACTAAACCCCAAGCGCTCTTATGCCCATGACAGCTTTAAGGCTGTTTAATGTAGCGCAAATGAGTGCCAAGGCCGCTCAGGGCGACCTTAGGTTTATCACTGATAGCTTAGCTAGCACTAATGGCAATTTGCTAACTAGTGCTATATAAACTAGCAAAGCAATACATAGTTTTGCTAGTAGCGCTGCAGTGTAAGTTTAGTAAGTACAGTAGTTATAAAACATTAAAGAATTAGGCAAGACAGCCATAAAAATGGCATCTTGCTAAAACCAAATCTTGGCCATTGCTTTTTGTAATGACCAAAATGAGTATCGCCACTGCTTGTACAAGCTTTTTTGTGCAAGGAATTGGCTATATCAAGCAGCTTTTTAGTTTGCGCTTTGCAAGTTTAAATTGCTCACATGCTTAACTGCTTGATAGAAGCATGGGCGTAGTCCCAGCTAGTTTGGTCTTTGCCACAGCTAGTTTGGTCTTAGTACCTGCTAGTCTGGGCTTAGTCACAGCTAGTTTGGTCTTAGTACCTGCTAGTCTGGGCTTAGTCACAGCTAGTTTGGTCTTTGCCACCACAGAGCTCTAGCTTTAATTTGAGCACTCTTAAGGGTGGAAAATGGCTTGTTTAGACCAAGTTTATAGTGCTATGCCACGCTAGATTGCTACAAGCTTTATAGTGCTGCAGTTGGTATCTTTGCTATGTACTAAAGCTAGCTTATGATGCCATCATGAGTTGTTGTTCATGGCCATGTTAAGTGGCGCTAATGCTATTAAGTACTTGGTCTAGCGATGCTTAGATAATTTGGTTACTTTAATGTTTTGGGGCGTATAAGATCAGTAACGGCATCTGGCTGATGCGGGTTTTAATGTGAATGACAAGCTCTTAGAGGCTGATCTTGAGCCACAATCGCGAACTCATTTTTGAGTGGACCTTAATTGGATTACTGCTCATCTTAGGCGGTCTGTTATTTGTACAGGCAATGCCTTTTCTAAACGGTACCTTAGGTGCAATTACCCTCTATATTCTGTTGCGCCGTACTAATATCTATCTTGCTAACCGCCTATCTCCTGGACTTGCTCCATGGATTTTGACCATTGCGGTAGCAGTCTTCGTGGTACTACCTTTCTCCGCTGCCATTTGGTACATCATTGAACTTATCAACAATCTTGATTTTGATATCAATGTTGTGATGAAGCGCTTTGCTGATACGATTAAGTACCTTGAGAGCACTACCAAGCTTGACTTGGTTTCTGAAAAGAGCATTGCCTTTGCTACTGCAAAGGTAACAGCTTTTATGAACTCATTGGTAGCCGGCATCAATGACGCAGCAATCAATCTGTTCACCGCACTGCTCATCTTATTCTTCTTACTTGCAGGCGGTATCCGTATGGAGCGCGGTATTGCCCGCTGCTTACCTTTTAATGACCGTAACAAGACTATTGTCATTAACAAGGTATCTACCATCGTAAAGTCCAACGCCATCGGTATTCCGCTGCTTGCCATGATTCAGGGCACAGTAGCTGCAGTTGGCTATTACATTTGCGGTGTTAACAATCCAATTGAATTTGGTGTGCTCACTGGCTTTGCTTCCATGATCCCAATCGTGGGCTCCATGTTAGTGTGGATTCCTCTGGCCATTGTGCAGTACTTTGAGCAAGGCATGCTCCCTGCCCTCTACATTAGCTTATACGGTATTGTGGTGATCTCTCAGTCTGACAATGTGCTGCGCATGATCGTGCAAAAGCGCATGGCTGACACCCACCCACTAGTCACCATCTTTGGTGTTATTGCTGGTCTGCCACTGTTCGGCTTCATGGGCCTGATATTTGGCCCGCTCTTAGTTGCAATGTTCTTACTCTTCTTAGAGATGTTCATTAAGCAGTACATCACTTGCGAGTACGCTAATGAAGAGAAGGGCTCAAACTCTAGAGCAAATTCACGCCAAGATAAGTGGGCCTTAAAGAACGCCAATCCTAATGCTCCGCAAAACAAGCTTGAGGCTCAAAAGAAGCGCCCAAGTCAGGAAGAAGGCGTCAGTGGATTTGGCCTTTTAGGCAAAATGATGAACCGTGCTCAGGCTAAAAATGACAATGCTGCTCCGCTAAAAGATAGCGCAAACAAGCGTACTCACAAGGAGAACGACAGCAAGCGTGATCTCAAGGATAACGTCAAAAAGCGCGACCTCCAGGATAGTAAGCTTGCATCTGACGGCAAGTTACCTCGCGACTCACGCTCTAAGGCAAGCTCAGCACTTAAAGAGAAGTCTCAAGACAAGACCTTTAACGAGACTAAGTCCGCTGAGGGTGCCAAGTCTAAGGATTTATATTCTAAGGATCTAAAGTCTCAGGATTTAAAATCTAAGGAATTAAAGTCTAAGGATTTAAAGTCTCAGGACAACAAGTCAAAGGACTTACGCAATAGCTCTTTACGTCAAGACAAGAACGTTGCAGCCGACACTAGCTCTACTGCTAAGGCCAAGGCATCAGCTGCAGACAATGCAAATAACTTAGCTGCTACAAAAGATGCTACTGCTGTAAAAGACACTGCAGCATCCAAGAATGCCGCTGCTAAAAATGACTTTAAGAGCGCTAAGGCCGATGCTAAGCATCAAAAGCGCGAGGCTGCCAAGTTGCGTGCAGCTGAAGAGCAAAAGGCTTTGGAGCGTCAGATGGCTCGTGACGTACTGTCTAATGAGACCCGCCCTGCCGTAAACCTTGCTGAGCGCTTTAATGAGCGTAATGAGCATCTTGATAATGCTGGCCGTACTTTAGTGGCTCGTGCTATCTCTGATGCCATTGGCTCCTTTGATAAGTTTGACGATATCGAAGGCAGCATGCAGTATCCAGGAAGTAGCGATCTGTTCAAAGATGACTACTTAACCGATGAGACCAAGGCTGCTATTGCTAAGCGTCATAATCGTAATAAGCGCACTGAAGATTCAGTATATGGTGAGCCTATCAAGCACAGCCGTACCGAGGAAACTGAGGCAAAGTCATCTAAGAGCTCACAAGATAAGCGCAAGGGCTTAGATAGCAAGCGCCAGGGTAATGCTGAGCGCAAATCTTCCAATAGCGACAATGTCAGCGCCAGTTCATCAGACAGTGCTAAGTTAGATCCTTACCATACTCAAGGTTCTTCAAGCACTAAGGCTGAGTCAAACTCTTCACGCCATAGCGATCGCCAAAGCCGTCGTCAGCGCAATAAGGAAGAGGGAGCTAATGCCTCTTCATCTCGCAATGACAAGAAGACTAGTACTCAAAAGCGTACTAATGAGCGCAAGCAAAGCGCTAAAGACGCCCCAAAGGGCAAGGCCAAGTCATCACGCAATAATCGCCGCGTAAACTCTGTCGATGACTATTACGCACGCTCTGCTTCACGTCGTAGCGAGTATGACATGCCAATGTTTGAGACCGTGGTGGCTCATAACTATGGTGGCAACGGCTCTAGTCGTCGCCCACAGCTGCGCACTCAGCTCGTGTCCATGTACACAGCTAAGGGCACAGTAAAGGCCGAACCACGTCGACGTCCTAGCAAGAAGCGTCCGCATCATCGCTAAGACATAAAAAGCTCTTTTCTTTAGGCCGCAAGCCTAAAGCCATACATGCAGCCAAGGCAGCATGGAAATACAAAGGCAGCGCATTAAACGCTGCCTTTGTCGTATTGGCCGCTGCCAAATATCATCGGTCTATGGGCATGCTTGTGCAGAACTTTGTTGAATGACTGCAAAGTGTTGCAGCGGTTATGGTTTGAAAAATTGCACTAAGTGGTCAAAAGTGTAGATTTGACGTGGCCTTGAGTCATTGCACTGTGATAGGTCAAAAAGCGTTGGTTTTCTTAACATCTATGCAAAAAAGTTGGAATTAAGATTGTCAAACATCTCATTTTTGATATCTAGATGACAAACATAAGCGCTAAAGTGTTTCATCATGACCATCACACAAGTATCATGCACTATTAAGTACTGTGTAGTTTTAGTACAAGGCCCAAAAATTGAGCACGCTTATGCGTGCCTGCTCTAATGTTTGCCCTTTTAAAACTACATAAGTTACGGCAACTTATAAATGAAGCACTAATATCTATCGGGCCATCTGAACATGATGCAAGGCACTGCGCCGTTCATATCACTAGCAAAGTACCCTTCATGGCGCGTGACAATGTACTGTTCATGGCTCTTTGCAAAGTGCTGTTCATAGCTCTTGGCAAAGTGTGGCATTTTCTTTACGTACTACGTCAAAACATACTCTGGCCATAACAGTTTTAGCTTAGTTTATAAGTTCCATTTAGGTACATGGATAAGTACCTAGAGCTACTTTAGTTAGCCCATCAAGTTTATAACTACAGTCTGAATGAGATTGTTACGTTAATGTAAAGAGCTGAGATTACATTACTTGATGAGTACAGCCAAGGATGGTTAAAGCTATTTTAGAACCGTTCGCAGCGCTCTATGTTACGCCTGCTGCTTGAAGTATAGATAGCTTGATTGAATGTCGCTGTTTAATAAGTGGCCTCAGTAAGATTTTTGAGTGGGCCTCATAAGCTCAACTCTCAACTTAATATTGTTTTATTGTGTCCAGGCTAAGGCATGGCCACAGTAAGTAAGTTTGCAATACCGCCACAGCGGTTAATTGAAAAATTTTTATCTAGGATCTATTGGTCTTGTGATGGTATGTCTTTGTTACTTAACATCACTCGATGCTGATGCTAAAGGCTATCGTGGCTGTTGATGCTGTTGCTAGTACTTTACTTACGTTGCAATAGCATGCAGATGCACACAAGCTTTATGGCTAATTAGCGCTATACAAGGCCATCATCGCCTCTCTTGAGCTATAGCGATACGCCGCTCTCTTGAGCAATTGCGAAACTCAGCTCTCATAAGAATGGCGAAATGTGGCATAAGGCCTAACCATAGATCACTAGATATGGTCATCTAGATCAAACATCTTAAAACACAAGGATGTCACAATGGCTAGCTATATTAGTGAAATTAAGCTCAAGCAGGGATTACGCAAGGTTGCAATTATCTCTTTTGCATCTTTAGTTATCTTGTCTCTGTTTGCCTTTGCCACTTTTAAAGTTGTGTCTTATGTTTACACTTCTGCCAACGACTCAGAGCTCAAGGCCACGCAGTCAGAGTTTGCGATTACCATTAAGCGTAAGGCAATGGGAGAGCTCAGAGCTTTGCGTACTTTGGCCATGTTCACTAAGAAGTCTGATGACATCACCAAGACCTACTCTGCTGTGGGCAAAGAAAACATTCCATTTGATGTAGTAGGCTTTTGGAATCTTGATGGTACCTGCGAGCAAGTTTCTATTTCCGGCGTCAAGACCGATACTGAGTACAAGAACTTACCAGCACAGGTAAAGCTTGCTATCTCCACCGCTTGGCTTGGTCAAAGCACCGTTTCATCCCCATACTTCTCACCAACCATCGGTCAGGACATGATTACTTATGTAGCTCCTGTCTTTGCCAATGATGGTCGTGTTATCGGTGCGCTCTCTGGTGCTGTAAGCCAGGTTACCTTTGATGCCAACTTAGAACAAATTTCTCTTACTAACCCTGATATCGATTCCTTCTTAACTACCGCTTCAGGCTTTATCTTCTCAAGCGGTGTTAATGAGGTCATCCCGCGCGATCTGCATAACGTCTCTGATTTCAAGGGATTTACTCGTAATGCTATTGATAAGATTCGTGTTGGCCTAGTATCTACTACCCCAACTTCATTTACCACCAATATCAATGGCTTAAAATACAACGTAACCTTAACTCCACTTGATTTTGCTGATTGGTATTTAGGTACTATTAGCTCTGCAGAGGTAAAGCACAGCCCTTACTTCCAATCTTTAAGCTTCTTAATTGTTAGCATCGTTATCATCTTCACTGTGTGCTGCTTCATTGCCATCTATCTCTTTATCAATATGAAGAGCAGCTACAAGACTCAGCTGTTGATCGCTCACTATGATCCAGTTACCGATGCTTATAACTACAATAAATTCTTACTTGAGTTTGCCAACCTTGACTACAAAGAATCTCCAGAGACTAAGTACGCAGTAGTATCCTTGTCGATGCAAGACTTTAGCTATATGCAGGATATGCTCGGTGAAAACAGCTCTGATGACTTGCTGCGCACTATTGCCAATATTTTTAGAGAGCAGGACACCTCCAAGCTCATTATGTTCTGCCACCATGAGAAAGATCAGTTCTATCTCGTCTATAAGATCAAGGAGCAAGACAAACTTAACGCAGAACTTATCAAGCTTATCAACATTTGCACACAACGCATTAACGCTGAGATCTCCTCTATCCCAATCGTTATGTGTGCAGGTGTTGCTTTTGCACACCATGATCTTAGCCCAGATAAAGTCGTGGCTCGCTCTGAGTTTGCCCGCAAACAGATTAACAAGACCTATACTCATGCTATTCGCTTCTATGACGAGAATGCCTATAAGAAAGAGGCATTCTTACATAGCATCGAAAAGAGCATGCGTGCAGCTTTAGAAAACGAGGAGTTTAAGCTCTTCTTACAGCCTAAGATCGACCTTAAGACTGGCAAGATCTACGCTGCAGAGGCCTTAGTACGTTGGATCTCTGAGTCAGATACCATTGTTTATCCAAATGACTTCATTCCTCTGTTTGAGGCCAATGGTTTCTGTACTGAGCTTGACTTATACATGTTTGATAAGGCTTGTGCACGTATTAGATCTTATCTTGATCGCGGTATTGAGCCTATCTACTTATCGATTAACCAAACTAAGCTCCTCTTCTTCAAGAAGGGCTATAAAGAGCAGCTCAAGCAAATCATTGATAAGTACGACATTCCTCCAAAGTACCTCATGATTGAGGTTTTAGAGGACTTAGCTACTTACAAGGTTAATGAGCTTAACAACCACATTAACGAGCTTAAAAAGCTTGGTCTTTCTATCGCTCTTGATGACTTTGGTTCAGGCTACTCCTCACTTAACATCATCGCCGGCTTAGACCTCGATGAGATTAAGTTTGACCGCGAGTTCATGCTCGCCCACGATCCAGAGCAAATCGAAAAGAACCACATGATCTTACGTGTGCTCTCAAGACTTGCTAAAGAGCTTGGTATTCGTACCGTAGTTGAGGGTGTCGAGCGTAACGAGGATGTTGAGTTCTTAAAGACTATCGATTGCGACTTAGCTCAGGGTTACTACTACGATCGACCAATCCCTGCAGATGACTTTGATCGTAAGTACATTCTCCCAGAGGGCTCTCGACCAAAGGCAACCTACAAGCCAACTCGTCCAATTGGTGAGCTCCCAAGCTCTAGAATATCTGCCTACAGCGCAGCCGCTAGCGCAACAGCAACTGCAGCTGCTAACGCCGATAAGGCCAATGCAGCAAAGACAAATAGCGCCGAAGCTGCAAACGCCGACAAGGCCCATGCATCTGATAATGCCAATGCAGCTCCAAGCAATGCTGCTGATAGCAAGGCTGCCGAGGCAAAGGATAGTGATAGTGCAGCTCCAAGCAATGCTACGGGCGCAGAATCTACTGATAGCGCCAAATAGCGCCCGCTCCTAAGCTTTATTAAGACTTTCTCGGTCGAGCTAAAGCTTGGAGCAGTTAACAGCTAAGCGCTACAAATGCTTTTCAAAGCCTAACTTTTAGTTAGGCTTTGTTGTTTCTAGATAGACATAACTTAACTTATTGTTTTACCTAGTCACTCAAAGCTAAGTCTATTTCACAAATACGCAAGCGTAATTAAGCCTTTGCACAATAATCTAAACACAATGAGTAATACTTGCTTATAATGATGAATGCGAGCTGAAAAAACACCAAAGTTCTTATCATGCTTGAGGACTTGTTATGGAAAGACTTATTGAGATTAGGCAATCTATGGCCCTGTTTTTTGACTGTGGCTATGAGTACTTTGCTGAATATACCTCACCTGATATTGTGCTAAATCGTCTTCTCTATTGCATGCGCGATGGTAAGCAACAAGGCTACACGCCTATTATCGTTGTACCTGATGAGCCTTTATTAGAGACTTTTAAAGACAATTGCAAAGACGAAAATGATAAGTTCAACATCTTTTCATTACGCAAGTTCAGAACAGCCATGCTGCATGCCGAGCTAATGGATGGCAAGGATATTCTAGAAAAGCGCTTAGATTCGCTAAACGAGCAGTTAGTTGAGTCTGGCGTCAATATCAAAAAAGTGGTGGGTGATTTTGAAGAGGCTTACGAAGGACCAAGCAATAACATCAATGCACTTGAAGACATCTCCTTTAATGGCGTCTTCATCGTAAAAGTGCCCGTACGCTATCCTTGGCAGATCTTTGCCTATCTGCCGATGGGTGATTGGGGTATATGTCCTAGCAATACTGAGCTCATGTCCATTAGTAAATACATGTACGAAAGATATCAAGCCGTACCTGTAGCCATGACTAGCAATGAGCTCGAGTTTAAAGTCTTAAAGCCAATTACCACCGAACATGAGGCGATGGGTGCAGCCTTTGAGCATTGCCCTCTTTATCCAAGAATGTTTGAGGACTTTGGCACCATTGGCTCTTATGCAGGTACTTTAATTAACTCGAGCATTTGGTACTTTGTGTGGCCATACCTAACCGAGCACAAGCCAAAAAATAAGGCCCCTGAGAGCAGGCAAACCTATCAAACCCACAAAGAGTTTGCCTACACCACCAAACAGTTGCAGCGCCTCTACGGACAGAACAACTAAAATCAGAGCTAAAGGCATCCTGTTAATTGCTCCACGCCCGCACATAGTTAAATGCACGGCGTGGCGTAGCAAATACAGAAACAAACGCTGCCTAGCGCTACCATAGTTCGCTATGCGTGCTTTTCGTTTGCTCATCCTGAGCATGCATAAAGCTCAAGTAAACATGCATGAAACCCGAATCAACATGCATGAGGCCCAAGTCAACATGCATAAAGCTCACATCAACATGCATGAAGCTCGAGTCAATGCTCTTGGAGCGGTTTGCATATGCCCTTTAGTGGCGCTCTAGTGGCCGTCGTAGTTGGCGGCAAGGTGGTAGATAACTTCGCAATCGTCAGGAGTTAAAGAGACAAACTTACCCACACTCTTTTTAGCTTGAGAAAGCAGCTTGAGCATATGTGGGATATCCTCTTCTTTTGCACCAATCTCCTCAAAGTTAACTGGCATGCCGATAGACTTAAAGAAAGATCTGAGAGCATAAATACCGGCCTTGGCTGTACGCTTAGGATCCTCAAAATCCATGCTAATACCAAAGACACGTGAGGCAAATTGAGCAAAGCGCATTGGATTGTGTGGCATCACAAATTCCATCCATGCTGGGAAGATAACTGCTAAACCGGCACCATGGGCCACATCATAAATTGCCGATAACTGATGCTCGAGGGCATGAGAGGCCCAATCTTGCTCACGACCTACACCGCAAATGTCATTGTGAGCTAAGGTACCAGCCCACATTAAGTTAGCGCGTGCCTCATAATTCATTGGCTCTCGAATAACACGTGGCACTGTCTCCACAATAGAGCACATTACTGCTTCACATAAGCGGTCAGTAATGGAGACATCGGTGGTATTAGTAAAGTATCTCTCCATCACGTGAGCCATCATATCCACAGCACCACAGGCAGTTTGATACGCTGGCAGTGACTTAGTCAGCTCTGGATTCATGATGGCAAAGACTGGCACATTGTATGGAGAGGTTAAACCAGCCTTAATAAAGCCTGATGGGGTTTCCTTTTGGATAACGGAGCTTGAAGAGCCTTCTGAGCCAGCTGCCGGAATAGTTAAAATCACACCAACACCCAAGGCACCATTAGGCTCGCGGGTGTGCAGCCAAAAGTCGTAAAAGTCACCTTCATTGACGATACCAATGGCAACAGCCTTAGCTGTATCAATCACTGATCCGCCACCAACAGCTAACACAAAGTCGACATTTTCAGCTCTACCGCGCTCGATAAGCTCATAGACTAAATCAGCACGTGGATTTGGTACTACACCACCAGCTGTCACGTAATTTAATCCTGCACTTGCAAGATTTTCCTCCACACGACCAATGAGGCCTGAGCGTACAGCACTACCGCAGCCATAAATAACAAAGACTTTGGAACAACCTAAATTGCGAATAATTGAGCCAGTCTCTCTCTCTCGATCATTACCAAAGTAATAAGCAGTGGGACGGTAAAAATCAAAGTTCTCCATAGCGCTCTATCCTGTAGTTAAGCCCCAATCACAGCAAAGCTTGTAGTACCTTAGCTCCTTGATTAAGTGCCCTTAGTCCATCTAGTGCCTTAATAATAACAGTCTCATAGGCAAACTTGCTATGTTTAGCGTAAAAACTGACTAAAAGCCAAACTTACGCCGTTTCCGACCAATGCCGCAAGCAAATCCTATAATCAAACCTGATCTTTGCAAAAGATAGCAAGAGGCATCTTAATTTGGCTTTAGCCAAAGACGGGCATGAAGCATCTTAGTTGGGCTTTAGCCAAAGACGGGCATGAAGCATCTTAGTTGGGCTTTAGCCAAAGACGGGCATGAGGCATCTTAATTGGGATTTGGCTAGGCAAGCAGGCGCTTTAGTAAGGTGACGATGCGATCGCGATTCTTTGCTGTCTTAATGAAGGTGGGCAGGTGATCTGCTTGCGTACGCATTGGGTATGTATATGGCTTTTGTCTAAGATCCGCGCTCAAATATTCAATGAGGTAGATAAGATGGCTACGGTTTATGGCCCAAATGAGCTTGCCTTGATAGGAGGTCTTATACCACAGCTTGTAGCCAAAGTATGGCTCACTTCCATCTTCTAAAAATTTGTAGATATAGCCATATGGCTCAATGGTCTTTTGCACTGGGCCTTGATTGATAGCACCACAATGCGGACAAGTTACATTTAAGATCTTAAAGTGCTGCTGCTGAGGATCATCTATCTCGCATCTAAAGTAGCGCTGACACTCAGAGCAGTTGAGCTTTACTGAGTAGATTGCTGCTCGAAGATCTTTTTGCTGCCTAAAATTACAGTGGGTGCAGCTACAGCTTGCCTCGCCATCGGCCATTTTGACTATGGCTAATTTGCCACACTGTGGGCATTTAACCTCAATGCCTTGATCTGAGGCACTATTGGCGGTGAAAGTAAAATAGCTCTTATCTGTATAGCGCGTAACCATTACCCCATCCTTATGTCCTGCCTCAATAAGCTAAGATTATATTCAAGACCGCTCTCTTTGTGTCAAATGAGCATAGCCTCGCTAGTACTTAGATACGTAATGCAAAATATTTGAAGGTTTCTCAAAAGTTCTTTGCCTGATGCGATGCGATGCGATGGCGGAAGTAGATTGATTGGTTGAAACTTATGAAGCTGGAGATTGGCCAATTGGGAGTGGCATTGAAAGCGCTGATGGGGGATGGCAAAAATGCGCTGATGTTTGGTCGGATGTGAAGCTAGCGCCGCTTGGGCGCTAGCTAGAAGGATGCACTCTTATTTGCTTAAGGCATGGGCCTTGAGTGCATGATCTTATTTGTGAGCTACAGGTACGTCATCACCGGTCTTTGGGTTAAGGACGCACTCGCTATCACTTCTGATGCGACCAAATAAGACAAAGTCACTTTGCCATCCAGGACGTGCATAGTCGCAGTTTCTAACTACGGAGTTAACCTCAAGATACTTGGTGATGATCTTATTAGTCCAATACTGAGGATTAGCTCTTACATCAGCAACATAGACATATTTGTAAGTGTAGACATGCATTGGGGATAAGGTAATGTCTTTCTTACCCTCTTCAATCTGAGTAATGAGCTCTTGAGTTCTGAGCTTTTGGTCATTGTTCAAAGTGATAGTGCACCACAGGGCATTGCCAAGGGCACAAAGCATAAAGATAGTAGGCACAGTGATCAGCAGTGCCTTAACCTTTGGTCTAAAGAGATCTTTGTGTCTATCAAGGAGTGGCTTACTTAAGGCCACTAAAGCCACAATCATAAAGATGGTAAATGGTGTAGCGGCACGAGCTGGGAAGTTTGGCGCAAAGATCATCAAGAACAGTGAGAATAAACCAGTATAGGCAAACCACATTCCAGCGTTGTAATAGACTGGATAGCTCACATGTAAGAACTTAGATCTAACCTTTTGACGCAAGAAGATAACACTGATGATGAGCAGTGAGCACACAAGGAGTGACTCAAAGAAGATATCAATAGCGCCGATACTATGTTCTACAGCATCAAAGCCATGCGCCTCCATGCTATCAAGTCTAGCTTGATTGCCAGGAGCAAAGATCAGAAGAGCAAAGCCAATTAAGAAACCAGCATAGCCGATGCTTTGCCAGAGCTTGAGCTTACCGTTTTTGAGGCACCATAAGAGATATAAACCTAAGCTTGTGGCAACTGCAGCTGCGGTGTTTTCATTGGTCCAACCTGCAATGACACCAAAGATAAACATAAATGGCCACAGCAAGTAAGGACGAGCGGTGATCTCACGGGCCATAGAAATACGGTATGGCAATAAGAAGATCAGCACTAAAGTGGTAGTCCACAAATAATTTGCAGAGCTTACGATGTTAAATACCACCTCGCCATACACTCTGAGCTGTAAGAACAAGAATAAGGTGATGACGAATAATGGCATGGCACGTAAGTGCAGAGTTGGACGAATGCCAAAAGCATTAAAGTAGATAAACAGCACTAAGGTTACATAGCATAAAGCCTGAGCAACAGCTGAAGCTGGTTTACCCCACCACAATAAGGTTTGGGCAATGACGTGAGCTACAGATCTACCGCCCCACTCAAAGTAGTGGCGATACTGTGAGAGAACGATATCTGCAAATGAAGTAACAGGATCCTGAGTACCCTGAATCATCATATAGCGGAAGTCATTAGCAAAATATGGGGTGAGGTTTGAGATCATCGCGATGATGCCAAACCACAGCAACAAGTAGCAATAAGAGCGTGGAGAGAACTGCATTTGCAAAAAACCTCTGCCTAAATTTAGGCACTGAACGCCACCGCAGAATTTAAGATAAGTTCATGCATAAGATAAGCTCATACAAGCGCTTGGGCCTAAGCTTTTAATGCTTAAACATCTTTAACTCTGCGCAAAATCTTTGGACGTCCTACCGAGCTATTGAGCTCACAACAAGGCAAGTTAACTATGTTCAGTCACGAATCAACGACTGACATGACTGTAAGATGGTATTAGAACACAACAAACTTTGCTCTAAATTAGCCAAAGCGTGTATACATATACCACCTAAAAAATTTCCTAGTTCGTACGGCACCACATACTTTAAAGCCAAAGCACTTAAAATCCTATGGTGCTAATGAAGCCGTGATTATACAAAACAACACTCAGCCCAATGTAGCTTACACTCATTGCGGCAAAGATATGCCCATTTTAAGTGCGTACAAACACGCTTTTTACCAGCTATTGGCAGTTAGAAGCACCTTAATGATGAGCAAAATAACATCAAAATGGTAAATAGCATCTAATCTAGACCACGCAAAAGGACAGTCCTTATCTTACCAACTCCAATGGGCAAGCTCATGAGGTTCCTGCGTATCAAGGTTAACCTATTTTCGTAACACGCTTAGGCGATGCGACTTACGCATGCCACGTAAGCAGAGTACATACGAAAGCATCTTCGGATGCTGCAGCCATGGAGGCGATATATTAGGCCTTTTGTCCTTTTGAGTGCACTTTGTGAGCACATAGGATTAAAAATCCTTATAATATTTGACGCCCATAATCTAGGCAGATAAGTCTGCACTGGAGGCTTTGCTATGCCTAAGAGTTTTAGCTGACCACTCAGCATGGCTTAGGCTGCATTTGCTAACTGGCAATCATAGTAGTTGTCACTCGGTCACTTGCAATAAGAGTAGTCCTCTTAATGCATGAAGTAGACTTGAGTGTAGAAAGCACTTTACTCTCTAGATTGAATAGCTCTTAGCATGAGCATGAGAATACTCTTAAGCTCGAGCATGCACTTGAGCTGAGCTTGAGCTTTGGCTTGGGCTTGAGCTTGAGCTTGATGGAGTCTTAATGGGCATTGGTCAGGTAAGATACGGACAGGGATAATGCAAACAAAACAATTACTCAGTGGTTCACTAAGTAAGAAAGGCACCGTGCTTGGCAACCTCAGTGGTTGTGCTCAGGCACTTGAGATTGCTGCGCTAAAGGAGCAATGTGAGCATCCTTTAGTGGTCATTTGCTCAGATACAGTTGATGCAGCTCGTTTAGAGAACGAGCTTAAGTATCTGTGCGCTAATGATGAAGTCACTATCTTTCGTGATTACGAGACCTTGCCATACGATGTTATGTCCCCACATCAGGACATCATCTCCTCCCGTATCGACTTTCTCTCCCGTGCAATCGGTCTTACAAAAGGTATTGTCATTACCTCACTGCATGCTATTGCCCAAAGACTTGCTCCTGTAGAGTTCATGGTGCAAAACGCCTTTAACTTTAAAGTAGGCGATGCTAAAGACTTTACTTACATGCGTAATATGCTCGTCGAGCGCGGCTATTTACATGTACAACAAGTACTCTCCCCTGGTGAGATTGCTACCCGTGGCGATATCTTAGATGTATACCCAATGGGCCTCGAGGCTCCATTGCGCATCAACTTTGAGTTTGATGAGATCGAAAGTATTTCCTACTTTGATGTGCAAACTCAGCTTAGCCAAAAGAAAGTAGACTCCATTAAGATCTTGCCAGCCAATGAATTTCCGGTAACTGAAGAGAGCATCTCTACTTTCAGAACCAATTACCGTAATGCCTTTACCAATGGCAATATCTCCCATCATCCTGTCTATCAAATGGTGTCTAAAGGCACTATACCAGCTGGCATTGAATACTATCTGCCATTGTTCTTTGATAAGACTGCTACTTTCTTTGATTACATCAGTAAAGACAGTGCCTTAGTACTCACAGGTGACTTTGAAAAGGCTATCTTTGACTATGACAAAACCTTACATCAACGTGCCTACCAAATCTGTCACGATGTCGATCACCCATCACTGCCAGTTTACGATGTCTTCTTAACTCCACTTGAGATCATCACTCAGATTCAAAACCGCAAGCATATTACCTTGCGCCAAGATCCAGCTTTTGAACCAAGTGCTATTGCCAAGCAATCAAAAGATGGTGAAGACAATCAAGTACAGTCATATAACAGCGAGTTTATTAACGCCCCATGCACTAAGGTGCCGGATATTGCCTTTGATCGTCATGACCACAATAGCAAAGCAAAGCTCGTGGCCTTTGTCGATGAGTTTTGTAATAAGCGCGGCGGTCGTATCTTAATTAGTGCTCTATCTGAAGGTCGTAGACAAAACTTACATGAGCTCTTACCTCCATCTTTAATTAAAGATTACGGACTCAAGGCAGCCTCATCCATCTCAGATTTTATCCAAGCCAAAGATCCATTAATGATGACCATTGCCCCATTTGATCAGGGCGTCATCTTGGATACATCTGAACACGGTGTTCAGGCCGCTACCACACAGATTAAAGAGCAAGTTTGCGCCTTAGCTGCAGCTACAGCCGCTGTAACTACGGCTATGAGCTACCACAATCAGGAAGTTCAGACACAAGAAGAGATCTCAGCTACTGATAGTAAGCCAAAGCGTAAGCGCAAGAGTGCAGCATCCAAAGCCGAAAGCTCCAATTTACAGAGCCAAGCCGTATCTGAGCTTAGCATTGATAACGCATCTTTGGTGCAAGGTGCTGCAAGCGCTGAAGAGGCGGCCGCTGCTAGCATTGGCGCTGATGCAGGCGCTGCAGCTGATTCTGTCGCTGCTGCAGCTGACGAGAAGCCAAAGCGCAAGAGCCGTAGCAAGGCTAAGGCAAAAGATGAAGCCCAATCATCTGAGGCTGCCTTTGCAGCAGCTGCAGCTGCCCAAGGCTTTAAGCTTGAGGTTGTGATCTCTAAGATTGAAGGTCTTGATTGTCCAATTGCGTTTTTAACTGAAACCGAGCTTTTAGGCTTTAAGGTAGTAAGACAACGCAAGCGTAATCGTCGCTCACAACAAATTGATCAGGACACCATTATCAAAAACCTAGCTCAGCTTAGTGAAGGTGAGCTCGTGGTACATATTGATCATGGTATTGGTATTTACCGTGGTCTTAAGACCGAAGTTATCAATGGCGTAAAGGGCGAGTTTATTGGTATTGAGTATCAAGGTGGCGATAAGCTCTTCTTGCCTATCACCTCGCTCAACAAAATTGCTCGTTACTCAGGAGAGGAAAATCCACAGCTATCCAAGCTTGGTAATGACTCTTGGTCTAAGAAGAAAGCCAAGGCCGCTCAAAAGGTACGTGACGTCGCAGCAGAGCTTTTAGATCTCTATGCGCAGCGTGAGTTACGCCAAGGCTTTAGCTTTAAGGTCGATCGCCATGCCTATGATGAGTTTGTCTCTAACTTCCCATACGAGGAGACTGAAGATCAGCACAAGGCTATTGAGCAAACTTTAAATGACATGCGCAAGCCTGTGGCTATGGATCGTCTCATCTGTGGTGATGTGGGCTTTGGTAAGACTGAGGTAGCGCTGCGTGCTGCCTTTGTAGCAGTGATGAATGGCAAGCAAGTAGCTATTCTCTCGCCTACTACCATCTTATCTGAACAGCACTATCAAAACTTTAAAGAGCGCTTTGGAACTACAGCAGTTAATGTTGATATCATCAGCCGCTTTAAGACTACTAAGCAACAAAATGAGACTATTAAGCGCGTAGAAGAAGGTGCGGTGGATATCATCATTGGTACTCACTCTCTGCTCTCAAGCCGCGTTAAGTTTAAAAACTTAGGTCTGCTCATCATCGATGAGGAGCACCGCTTTGGTGTACGCCAAAAGGAAAAGCTCAAGGCGCTGCGTGCTGAGGTAGACCTTTTAACCTTAACTGCCACCCCAATTCCACGTACTTTAAACATGGCCTTAGAGGGCATGCGAGAGCTGTCGATTATTGCTACCGCTCCAGAGCATCGTTTAGCCGTGAAGACCTTTGTGCATGAGGACTCAGCAGAGCTCGCTCGTGAGGCTATCATGCGTGAGCTTAGACGTGGTGGTCAGGTTTACTACCTGCACAATGAAGTCTCCACCATGGAAAAGAAGCTTGAGGAGCTACAAAAGTTAGTTCCTGAGGCCAAGATCGAAATTGCTCATGGTCAGATGGATGAGCGAGAGTTACAGCGTGTTATGCAGGACTTCTGTCATCAGCGCTTTAATGTGCTCTTATGCTCCACCATTGTAGAAAACGGTTTGGATATTCCGACTGCTAACACCATCATTATCGATAGAGCCGACCTTTTAGGCTTAGCACAGCTCCATCAGATTCGTGGTCGTGTCGGTCGTTCACACCATCAGGCCTATGCTTATATGTTTACGCCTAATCAAAAGGCCATCACTGCCGATGCTAAGCGTCGTTTAGATGCTATTGCTGGTATTGATGACTTAGGCGCAGGCTTTATCTTGGCATCTCACGATCTTGAAATTCGTGGTGCTGGTGAGCTCTTAGGCGAAGAGCAGTCAGGTCAGATCACCGCTATTGGATTCTCTTTATACATGGATATGCTCAATGCAGCGGTGAATGCACTTAAGGAGGGTAGAGAGCCTACTCTTACCGAGCTTAGCCTCAATGAGTGCGATATCGATATGCATATTGCTGCATTCTTCCCTGAAGATTACATCGGCGATGTAAATACCCGTTTGTCTATGTACAAGCGTGTTGCTTCATGTAAGAGCAGCGAGGACTTTGATAATCTCAAAATTGAGCTGGTCGATAGATTTGGCACCTTGCCTCCTGAGGCTGAGAATTTATTTATCCTCTCAAGACTCAAGCAAACTGCTACTAAGCTTGGCATTAATGCGATTCGTGGTGATGCAACTGGTGCGCTTATCAAGTTTGAAAAGAACTTTAAGGTAGACCCTGCCTATCTCGTTGAGTTAGTGCAAAAGTCCAAGCATGGCGAGTACCGCATCACTCAATCTGACTCTATTCGCTACAGCCTGCCAGAGTCAGACAAGCATCCTCGCCTTAAGCTTTTAGAAATGGTGCTTCGCGCCTTCTATGCCCATAGCACCTTAAACACCAAGGTCCAATAGGCACAAGCGCAACAGCCAAAAGGCCAAGGCCCGAAGCCCGAAGGCATAAGCCTAATAGTCCAATGCCACTAAAGGCTACACCTCAAAGGGATTCGGCCACGCCGAGCAACTCCTCAAAAGGCTTAGGCCTCCACGGGCAACGCCGAAGATCAAGGACAAAATGGGCCTAGCTTGCGCAGCTCACTGCGCTGCAGCGCAGCAATTATGAGCGGGCGCTGCTTTCAATAAACAAGTCTTGATTGGGCTGGCACCATTTTAGGTGCTGTGCCCCAAAATACATGAGGCCTTGCATCTTGCAAGGCCTCTTTGTTAATTGCCAAATGGCATCTAAAAGTTAATTGCTGCTGCTTGGTGCTTTATAAAATGAGCGCGAGCAGCGGAATAGTGATGATAGAGAGCAAGGTACTCATGAAGGTGCCTTGAGACATGGTCTTTGGATCGATGTTCTCTTTCAGGCAAATCATTGTGCCGTATGAAGCTACCGGCATAGCTGAAAGAATAACTAAGACGTCGGTATAGCGCTTGTCAAAAGGTGAAACAGAGTAAATTGCCCAGATTAAAGCTGGGATGGCCAGCAGTTTTAGCAGACTCATCACGTAAATGCGCCAATTGCCAAACATTTCTAAGACTTTGATATTAGCTAAAGTAGAACCAATTACGAGCAAGGATGCTGGAATGGTCATGTAGCCTACTAAATGGATAGCCTCACCAATGATCTTTGGAGTGTGAATTTGAAAGAACACCAGCACAATTACGATATAAGTTGCGCTCAGGGCTGGAGAGAGCACCATACGCCAATTTAATTCGATCTTAGCCTTTGGACCACTCTTTTCCTTACGGCAGCTTGAGATAAAGAGCTGGCCTAAGAGGAAGATGAAAAAGTTAAATGGAATTGTCAGTACCGAGATGTAGAAAATCGCGTAAGTTCCAAACAGTGCCGATGTTACTGGCAGACCAATAAAGTTGATATTGCCAAAGGCAAACATGAAACGATAAATACCCTCTTCACTAGAGTGTAAGAGCTTCGCACAAATCATACCCGTGATGAGCATAAAAACTAAGGTACAGGTGCCTAAAATTAAAACTGGCAAAATCTCATCACGACCTGGTAAGGTATCACCCATGACCGATGAGAGAATGATGCACGGTGCCGTAACGTTGATAATCAGTACTGACAAAGAGCGGTCAAAAGTATCGTTCATCAGCTTGAGTTTGTGACAAGTAAAACCAATGATTACCATCAAAAATAGGACACCCATTTGTCCTAAGGTATCTAAAAATCCCATACTATCTTCTATCCAAGGGAAACTAAAAACGGCAAAACATCCATGTCTTGCAGCAATAGATGGCGCTAGTATCTAGACTTGCATCTGCTGCAGCTTAGGCATCCACATCACTAAAACTAAAGCCACCTGCTACGAAAGTTCCAAGATGCCAGCCATGTACTTTTTAAGATGGCAATGGTTAGTAAGATAACTTATTGCAAGTCGCATTAATAATTTTAATTTTTGTGAACTGCATTACACTATTTTACGCTTCCGTACACTAAGCAATAAAAAAAGTTTTTCACTGCCCCTTTTGTGTACACTATCCAAGCCCTCAAAATATCCACAAGCGCTATTTATAGCCTTGTCTAAAAACAAAGCGCCCCATCTTCACTTAGTCTTATATTGCATTTTTGCCATATCTGCACTGAAAAATCTTGCAAATGCCGACAAACTAAGACTTAGCTATGTTTTTCCTAATACTCTTAAGAAGCTGCTTCAATACTTTTGGCAATTGAGCGCAGCTTATGTAGCTGTACTCCTGAGCTATCACACGGAGCTTGGGTAGCTATAAGCTTTTTGCTATTGCACGAAGCTTAATTAGCTGTACGCTTTGAGCTATCGCACGAAGCTTAGGTAGCTGTACTCCTGAGCTATCACACGGAGCTTGGGTAGCTGTATGCCTGAGCTATCACTCTGAGCTTGGGTAGCTGTGCGCTTCTAGCTATCGCGTATAGCTGCTGTAGATGTTTGCTTGTTGCTTTAGTTTGAAGCTTGGCGCTGCAAGCTTAGTTCTTGTTGTTGCATGGCTATAGCATGGAACTGTTGCTCTGTATAACTGCATTTTTGCAAGTTAAGTTGGTGCTATTTCGTTGTTTGTTTGCGCTTAACTTGGCTGCAAAGATCATTTACGTGGACGTTTAGTGCTAACTATTTGTGCAATTAGGACAAGAGCCG
>Bissell_p2__coassemble_488_pt1 | contig 31876 bp, 15 predicted proteins | sample Bissell_p2__metabat2_high_PE_026 | metagenome-assembled genome bin Bissell_p2
GACGTGGACCACGCTCAGTGCGAGGCGAACGACTCTTTACACTACCCCATGGTGAGGCGGCATTAGACTGACCTTGCTCATCACGTGCAACATAGCCACCACGGCTAAAACTGCGCTCATCACGCTCATAGCGACCAGAAGAACGCTCATCACGCTCGAAACGTCCAGAAGAACGCTCATCGCGGTTAAAACGGCTTGGACGTCTATCATCTCGATCAAAGCGGCTAGCACGACCAAAACCACGCTCATCACGATCGAAACGTCCTGATGAACGCTCATCGCGGTTAAAGCGGCTTGGATGGCTATCATCACGATTAAAGCGACTTGGGTGGTAATCGTCACGGTTAAAGCGGCTTGGATGGCTATCGTCGCGATCAAAGCGGCTTGGACGGCTATCGTCGCGATTAAAGCGACTTGGACGGCTATCGTCGCGATTAAAGCGGCTTGGATGGCTATCATCGCGATTAAAGCGGCTTGGACGGCTATCATCGCGATTAAAGCGGCTTGGATGGCTATCATCACGATCAAAGCGGCTTGAGCGACCATAAGAACGGTCATCGCGTTCAAAACGGCGTGGGCTGTGCTCGTCACGGTTAAAACGGCTTGAGCCACGCTCATCACGTTCAAATCTACGTGGGCCACGCTCGCTGCTCTCAAAGCGTTGTGGAGTATCTGTTGCTACGGAGGAAGTGGTGCCTGGTCTCTTCAGGCTAAGTCTTGTCTTTGAAGTTCTTTCCATTATCGTTCCTAGCCGTCACTGACCGTTCCTATAGAAGAAGGAGACTGCTATTTTTCAGTGAGGCAAAAGTGGCCTACAGCTTAATAGGCAAAACTATATTAGAGGCATTAGCTTATCAAAAGCAAATCTTTTTTAGCTCTGGCTCATCGCTTAGCTTCTAAATGAGATGTCTAAGCCCTTTATCTTAGTGGCAGTTGCAAACAATGTATGCCGATTCTATTCAAGTAGCTTAGAAGTACTATTATTCGGTATGTTTTAAGACCAAGTCTTCGAGCGAATCTGCTTGTGAGGCTGTTAAGTGCTCTTGGCTATATGAAACGCCTAGTCATTGTTAGTTGCAGCATTAAATGGCGTCTTAAGATAACTAGAGCTTCATAAGCTTGCGATGCCTAAGGCTTGCCAACTCTTGCAACGACGTATGCTTACCTATCTTGCTATGACGTAGGTTTTCCTGTCGCGCGACGGTTTAGGCTTCCCTGCCATACGATTGCTTAGGTTTTCCTGTCGTACGATGGCTTAGGCTTTACTGTCGTGCGATGGCTGAGGCTTCCCTAACAAAAGATGGGCTTAATTGAAGATGAGATTTTGCGGGGGCTACAAAGACAAAGAGCAGACCTTGGTCTGCTCTTTTAGAAATCTTTGTGCAAGGTCATTATGACCTATTGCATAGCTTTCTGACGATTATACGCGCTGGAAGTCAACGTGGATAATACGTGAAGAAACTGGATGACGCTGCATTGCGATTGGCTTAACAGCGATAGCATCAGAACCTACGTTTAAGGTTACAGTCTCAGTGAAGAAATCTGGCTTAGTGGTAGCCTGAATTAACTTCTTCTCGTTTAAAGTGATGCTGACAGTTTCCTGACCCTTAGCAATGATGATTGCTGGGATCTTCTCTTCGCGACGAAGGCGGCGGCTCGCACCTCTCCCTAAGTCATTACGAAGTTCAACGTCTAAAGTGATAGCCATGATTATATACTCTCGTATTATTTGATGGTTACGCCAAACGTCTGCGACCGGATCGTTTGGCAAGACATCGCTACCTGATACTAGAAGAACTAGCAACTACCTAAAGTTGTACAGACTTTCATCTGCTCTTCGAAATGGTCAAAGCCATTCGTGCATCAGGTTAGATAAAAAAAGCGCACTTAAGCGCCCTAAAAATCTGGTCGGTGATGTAGGATTCGAACCTACGACCCACTGCTCCCAAAGCAGTTGCGCTACCGGACTGCGCTAATCACCGACGGCGCATATTCTATAGTCACATGTGATGCATGTCAACAAAAATCTTACATTTACTTCACATAAACTACAAAATTGGCACTTACACTAGCCCTCGTTAGTTCTTCAAAAGGACTTAACAAAAACTCGTGTATCAAGTGCGTGCATTAGCATACACCCAAACGATCATTAGCACAAACTTTGTAAGTTGTAATGGTAAGTGCTTTCAGATCATATTGAGAAGTAAATCACATCTAGAATTGCTATTAATGAAAGATCGATCGGCTTAAAACTAATAGATTGATCATTTGCAAACCTAGTATTGATCAGTTTTCCCATGATCTGACTACACTTTTACTCGATGAGAATGAGTTTTTTAAAGATCCAAGTGATAAGATTTATCAACTTGCTAAAAATGCTCTTTTATCGATCATTTATGTTCATCTCGTGATCGATGCAACAGAGCCATTACTCTTAAAGAGCGCCATACATAAGCAAAAGATTCGATCTATAGCTGCTATAAAGGCTGCTTTTTATGTATGTCGCCAAAGCAATTGAGTATGTAGCTCAGCTGATAACGATTGTCGTAGCGTCTTGATTGCATTGTTCAGACGCGTACAATGACGCTCAGATGAGACTGTAAAGATGTAGATGCCAAAATGAGGCCCTATCTGTATATAGCTTCATCTATATTACAAGTTAACCGCTTGCTTGTTGCATTATCTAACTTGTAATGTTCAGTTTTGGGTTTTCTACTTTTATCGCTATAACCGTTTGCGGAGGTATTGATGTCAACTAAGTATGTACGTCCATCCAAGGATGAATCCTTTATGGAAATTGCCGAGTCGGTGTCAATGCGCTCAACCTGCTTAAGACGCCGCTACGGTGCTGTAATCGTTTCTAAGGATGGCCGTATCGTATCTACTGGATACAATGGTGCGCCACGTTCTCGTGACAACTGTATCGATATCGGTACTTGTCTGCGTGAGGAGCTCGGTGTTAAGCCAGGCACTCACTATGAGATCTGCCGTGCAGTGCATGCTGAGGCAAATGCCATTATTAATGGTAACCCTCTTGAGATTATCGGCGGCACCTTATACTTATGCGGTACTGATGTAGCTACTAATGCTCCATCTAAGTACATCACTCCATGTGCTATGTGTGAGCGTCTTATCTTAAACGCTCAGATTGCTAAGGTAGTGATGCGCGATCAAAACCGCAACTTAGTAGAAGTTAACCCATTAGATTGGGAAGACGATGCCCGTTTAATTGAAGAACACCGTCGTAACATTCTTGGCAAATCTTCTGAGAATGACACCTCTGCTCACTCAGGCAACGGCGATGACGTTGATAGCGTAATTACTGCTATCAAGAAGCCATCTTCTTGCTGCGGTGGTGGTGGCTGCTGCGGTTAATAGGCAGACTCGAAAAACTTATTAGCTTATGCGCCCATGGCCGTACATCAAGCTTAGGCGCTCAATACACGAGTTCATTTGTTGTTGTTTTAGACGGGTAGTAATTATTTATCTACCCACTGTTTACATCACAAAAGTACAGACATATATTTAGGACAAAGGAGCTTAGATAGTAGTTCCTAAGCTAGCACTCTTATATCAGAGTAAGCTGCTCAGTTAGCTTTAATATAAGAGTCAGTGCAAGCTGCTTAATAACAACTGCAGTGGCATATACCTAGCTGCAAGAGATGAATACTATCTATGCTCATATCGTCTGTATGAATCTCCGGAACATAAGCCATGCACGATAAGTTGCTCGAGCAAATCCAAAAGTATCCAGCCTTCATCTTTGACATGGACGGCACCATCATCAATTCTGAGATTTGGCATCATGTCGCTTGGAAACATATGGTTAAGCTGTTCGGCGGACCTGAATTACCACACGAACTCTTGCTTGAGTACGGCGGCTTACCGACTGCCACCATCTGCCGCGACATTATAAAGCGCTTTAATCTCAATGCCGATCCCGAGGAAATGGCTAAAACTAAAACCAAGCTCTTCATCAACGAATACATGCCAAAGGCCGAGCCTTTCTGTAAGATCGAAAATATCCTCAAGTATCTCTATGCTCAAGGCAAACGCATCGCTATTGCCACCTCATCCCATCAACCAGAAGCAAGATATCTATTAGGCAAAGTCGGTCTTATGCCTTACATTCACTCCTTAGTTACAGGTGATATGGTGCAAAAAGGCAAACCAAATCCTGATATCTACCTGCTCGCAGCTAAAAGCTTAGGCGCAGATCCTGTCGATTGCTTAGTCTTTGAAGATACTGTAGTGGGCATGATTGGTATCAAGAACGCCAAGATGGATGGCGTAAAGGTCTTTGATGGCGAGTTTGATTGCGACCATATTATCAAGGCTGATGAAGCCTGGGAGCCCCGCGATACTGGGCTTTCTATCCCCATCAAGATGGACTAGTACGCCACAAGAAGGCTTGCATCACACATACAAGCATCTTGCTAAGAACCTAACAGACTCAAACCAACTTTCACCAGTCACTTCCTTGCAGTTTGAGTCGTGAGCCCCTCTTCTTATTTCTTATACAGCACAGCTGCAAGCGACCCTTGCAAACTGTGCTTTTTCTTTTTAGCGCGGCTAGAATGCCCTTATCGTAGCTTAGCTTTTAGTTCGGCTAGAGTGCCCTTAGCGTAGCTTAGCTTCTACTTTTTTGAGCGCTGCTGCAGCTACGTTTGCTAGCTGTCAGCGATTAAGCTATTTTGAAAACCTTTTTGCTACTGTTGCGCGTTTGAGCAATCAACAGCTAGTGCCTTCATTTATCTAATTTGACGCCGCAGCGGCTGTGGCCTCTGTAGTACTTGGATCTGCTGCATCAGCATCGGTCTCTGGTGTGGTGCTTGGCTCGGCTACTTGGGCTGTGTCTTTAGCAGGGGTGACAGTTGGCTCTGTAGCGGTGCTAGTGTCAGTTGCAGGTAGCGCAACGCTATTATGGTTAGCTGACATATTTTTAAGCACGTCGCCAAAGAAAATGCTATCAAGCTGTCTTGAGCTTAGCTCCTTTGCTGCAGCCTCTGACAGACCGCATTGTGCAGCTTCATATTTTTGCAGGCACAGATAGTTAACCTGATCGGTATAACTTGCGTGGATATTGAACTTATCTGAATTTATAGCAGAGATTAAATTCATAACTATCATGGCCACCACAAGATAAACGATGTGCACATTACGAATACGATGTGATTGCTCGAATAACACTAGTATTGGCAGCAGCGCAAAGGCAAAAATTAAAATCAGGTGCCAGTAGCTAAATGTAATGGTGGAGGCGGCACCTGCCATCATAAGCGCTAAGATCGAAGCAATAGTCAGCGATCGAATAAAGCTAGTGCCTTCATGATGAGCAAAAGGCGAAGAAGAGAGCACCTTATAGTTGGCATAAACCGCAATTAGTACAGTTAAGCCACCAATAGCCTGAGTGATCACGAGATAGACATAACGTAAGATCTCAAGATAGACAGGAGCATCCGCTGCTACATCAGGTACTAAAGCCTTTTTAGTTACCAGTAAAGAGCCAAATCTAAACCAGTACAGAACGGCCTTTAAGACTGGATAAACATGCACTAGTCCATAACCAAAGTATCTTTCCTGAGCGATCTGATCGTTGTTTTCTCTAATAGCCTCATTCACCATCACCTCATTTATGTATGGGATAAGTGAAGCAGCTACTATCGCTAGGCCAACAAAAATACCTAAAAAGCTGATTCTAATATCACGACGCAGGTACAAAATACCGCAGATGGCAACTAACACTGGCCAAGAGAAATGCAGCTGTAGACAAAAGCCTGCAGATAAAGAAAGCATCACAGATGCTAAAAATGCAGTTAGATATGGAACATCACGGCCTTTTCTTCTAATGCGTACCAGCATGTTTAAAAAGACGGCTGAGCCAAAGGCTAAATATGAAGGGTTATATAAAAGTTCTTCATATAAGAACCAAGGTGACAGAGCATATAAAAGAGTGGCGATGACTACTGTACGTGGCTTAAGAATTTGGGCTACTGCATTAACAAAAATGAAAATACTCAGAACACGCAATCCAATTAATAGAGCAACTGGAGCAATTGGATGCATGTACCAAGTGAGTGGATAACCTACTATGTAGGATGATAAAGAGCCTGGCACATTGCCTACAGTACTTGCAGCATTACCATAAGGCAGGAAATTACCTGTAATTGCGCCTAGGTAGCCTTTATCAAGCATCTGCAGTTGATCGCCGGTGATGATCTGATTGAGCTGGAAAAATACAGCAAAGGCTGTCGAGATGATAATCAGCAGTAAAATTAAAAGGTAATCTTTTAAATTCAAATGTGTGCGAACACGTGCCATGAAGCGATCTCTTTAATCATTTGCTTAGTGAAAGAGCATAAGCCACAAAAATCTCTTTCGCTGCATTATCTAACGCCGTATCAATAATAACGTTAAGATATTGCATTCAAGCTTATGATACCATCGATTGAATGGCCAACTGCTAAGTAGATTGTTGTTCAAACATTTTCTGAAACAAAAAAGCGATCTCACATCTACATGTAAGACCGCTCTTTAATGCGCTTAGCACACACATGAACTAGTGCTTGAAGATGAAATCTAAGCTATTGGCATTGCGCAATCGCATTTAATTGCTCTTAGCGCATTGGCACATGCCGCTCTTTCATGCCTAACTTAAGCTTGCTAACTTATCTAGGCTTGTTTGCGTCAATCAGGGCACTGAGCTTGGCTTTGAGATCATCGCTGAGCTTGGGCATGGCACCTGAGCAAGTACAAACATATGCAGCAACTTGTGCAGCTGTCTCATGGGCCTCTTGCTGAGAGACGCCCTGTACATACAGTGCAATAAAAGTAGCACTAAAGGAATCGCCCGCACCAACAGTATCTGCTACCTGCACTTTTGGTGTTGGAACATGGGTGTATGTATCTTTAATGAAGATCTCAGAACCATGCTCACCACAAGTATAGATAAAACCGTTTAAGTCATACTCATCTGATAGCGCCTTGTAAAACTCTTTTGAGGACATGTTTTTGTCCATGCCCAAGAGTTCGCAGACAACTGGCATTTCCTCTTCATTGCACTTAAAGATGGTGCAACGCTTTAAGCCTGCAATAACCACCTCAAGATCATAAAAAGACTGGCGTAAGTTAATGTCAAAGATCTTCATGCTGCCTTGTGGCATAGCATCTAAAAACTCACCCACGCTCTTACGGGTTAAACCATCTTTGTAGCGCTGAGCAAGCGAGCCAAAGCAACAAACATCAGTCTTTGATGCAATCTCTTTAAGCTCATCTGTCATTGGCATATTGTCGTAGGCTGTATCCTCAGCAAAGTCGTAAATAGCTACGCCCTTATCATCTAAGGTTGCTTTTACGTAGCCAGTGACCTTGTGAGAGCGATGTGCATTAACCTTTAGACCTGCCTCAGATAGAACTTTAAGCGCCTTATCGCCGCTTTCATCCAATCCCACACTGCTCACAACTAAGGAGTCTAGGCCAGCTTGCTGCGCATGGTAAGCAAAGTTAGCCGGCGCGCCACCAATACGAGTACCTGACGGGAGGATATCCCATAAAATCTCGCCTAAACCGACACATGTAATGGTCTTTGACATAACAACCATTCTCCCTAGATTGGAACAAGTAAACACTTTCAGCAAATTTTGCAGCAAAACTTTGTAAAAATTTGTGAGCGCTTTAGATAATAACGCAACACCTATAGCTTAACGTTAGGCAACCATGACCATCAGCAAGGGCTAACAAAAAGTATTTAGCTCTAAACCAAGCTGATGTTTAAGCTAATTATTAGCTTGTGCCGCTTTTGTTAAAACTATATTGCCACGCAAGATCTAAATTGTTAAGGAAAAGCTTAGTTTTGCAAAAAATAGCACAAAATATGATAGCTAAAGCACAATTTTTGCAATTATTTTCACAAATTTTGCTGCAAATTTTGCAGTGTTTGTGCATTAGTCCTCTTCAACAATCTTTGGGAAAGTTGCTTGAGGGCGCATGTTAATCCGATCAGGGTCATAAGCGCGACGTAAGTTAGTGTTAATGTCCTCAATCGAATCCATATCATCAGGAGTTAATTCAAAGCCGTAGAGATCTGAGTTTTGCTTAATGCGCTCAGCTCGTACTGACTTTGGAATCACAATGACACCACGCTGCATATTCCAACGCAGCATGATTTGAGCTGGAGTGACCTTGTAGTAATCGGCAATAGAAGCTAAACGAGGATCACTAATTAAACTATTACCCTCACCGCCTAATGGAGAATAAGCCTCAAAGGCAGTGCCGGTGCGACGGCAGTAGGCAAGGAGCTCACTTTCGATATTTTGTGGATGGCACTCAGTCTGATTTACCTGAGGAATGACTTTAGCGCCTGCCTTCTTTAACTCTTCTAAGTGCTTTATGGTGAAGTTTGAGACACCAATAGCGCGGCATAAGCCTTCATCGAGTAACTTCTCAAGCTCTAAGTAAGCTTTTTGATAGCCATCAAATGGCCAGTGCAACAGATATAGATCAACATAATCCATACCTAAGCGCTCTAAAGACTGCTCTAAGCCACGGCGAGGATTATCAAAGTCGGTACGCCACAGCTTGGTGGTGACAAAGATGTCTTCACGAGGCAGTGAGGTATCACGAATACCGCGACCTACGCTCTTTTCATTGCAGTAGATACGAGCTGTATCAATCATGCGGTAACCGTACTCAATGGCAGTACGCACCGCTGCACGAGTTTGTTCACCCATTGGACATCTGAAAACGCCTAAACCAAGTAGTGGCATACGCACACCATTGTTTAGCTCTATAACAGAATTGATATCCATAAGTGCTGCTCCTTAGTATTTTTGCCAGCTTAATGCAAGTGCACTTATAGTTAAGCAAAGGCTTATCTAAAAGAGCAGTGAGATCAGCGCAAAAACGCCCTGCCCTACTTAAACTGCAATTGCATTAAGCATGAGCACGCCACGAAATCACACACTATAAAAACGATTGAGCCGTGCATGCGCTACAGCAAAGCTATAGTCATAGCAAAGCTATAGTCATAGCATCAGCCAATCAGTCGTGGCGCAGTTAAGTAATATTTTGCTAGGCAAGAGAACATAAAATGCTCCTGTGCCTAGCTCGACCAGCAACCATAACTCTATCTACTCAAAAGAAACCTCATAAAGGTTTCTCTTCATAAGATGAGCTAAGATACGTCGGTCGTTTGCCGTATCCATCATGTAGTGCTAATGCACACTTTGTGGCGGCATAAATTCATTTGTCCAGCAAAACTAGCTGCAAAGCACCACAGTTTGTGGGGCCTCGCTTGTACATGCAACAGTCCAAATGACTGGTTCTAGCTTAGTACTTGCTGTTGCTTATCCAAAAGATTGGTTTTAGCTTCGACCAATTACTTTTGTTAGTACAAAAGATTGGTTGTAGCTTCGCACTTGCTTTTGCAAGTGCGCCTGGCTTTGCAAGCTTAATCAAATGAGTGAGCCTCGCTTCATGGCGGCAACTGCATGAGCTGCAACCATTGGGGATGCTCCCTTTTTAGTCATATGCTCGGACATATAGCGTCTAAACAGACGTGAATTTGGACAGCCATTAAAGAGTCCTAAAATATGACGGTACAAGAGGTGCACTGGCTTGCCTTCTGCAACTACGGCTTCACCAAGCTTAATGACCTCTTCGATAACTTGCTCACGAGACATGATCTCATTTGATCCTTTGCCATAGAGCTCATGATCTACCGAGCAGAGAATATATGGATCATCGATCACGGCACGACCAAGCATTACACCATCTACCTTGCTCAGTTCCTCTTTACACTGATCGATAGTAGTAATGCCTCCGTTAATGGTGATCTTAAGCCCCTCAAAAGCCTGCTTAATCTTATAGACACGTTCATAATCAAGCGGTGGCACGGTGCGATTTTCTTTTGGAGATAAACCGCTAAGCCAGGCTTTACGCGCGTGGATCACAATGTGACGACAACCTGCCTCATAGATAGTGCCCATCAGCTCAAAAGTAAAGTCCTCAGAGTCGAGCTCATCTACACCAATGCGTGTCTTTACAGATACTGGGATATCTCCTGCAGCCTCTTGCATGGCGCTATAACACTGAGCAATCAGCTTTGGTGTTTTCATCAAAATTGCACCAAAGTTACCCGACTGTACCTTATCTGAAGGACAGCCAGCGTTGAGATTAATCGCCTGATAGCCGCGCTTAACACCAGCATTAGTTGCAAAAGCAAGCTTCTTAGGATCACTGCCACCTAACTGTAAACATACAGGAGGCTCGTTATCCTTAAAGTCAATTAGATGATACTTCTCATGAACCAAGGCGTCTGCGGCGATCATCTCAGTATATAAAATAGCCTCCTTACACATAATGCGGGCCATTCGTCTAAAGATGGAGTCAGTCACATCTACCATGGGAGCAACGGCAAACTTCTCACAAGGTAAAAAGTACTGCACTGAAGCGTTACTGTGCTTATTTTCACTAGCAGCACTAACAGTACTATCTGCTACCTTGCAATTTTGCTCAGTTACGTCGTTTAACATTTGAGTAGTCATCAAACACTTAATCCTAGTATCACGCCACTTAATCATCCATCCACTACATGTAATGAGCATATGCACTAAGACATAGATTCATTCACAAAGTGATGAGCTTTGAAAAGTGGCCTCAAAACATGACGCTATGATAATGACAAATAGTTAAAAAAGCATGACATGTGCAAAACAAAAGTTTGTTCCCTTGCCTAAAAAGGCTTCAAAGCGCCCCAAACCACTTAAAACCACTCGATTCACGCCATCTTTTTCACGCAAGCGGGCTAAGCGTGTAAGTACGCATTACTTTGCTTAATAACATTGCAGTTTCGATGGCTCTTTGAGCACGGCTGCAAGCTTGTGAGACTGTGTCTTTGCTTCCCGCATATAAAAATGGCACAGATACAACGAGAGCATCTGTGCCAGTTTTTCTTAAAAGGGGTTAAGAGAGCTTGAATGCTTCTCATCGACGCGAGTAATTACTCGCTAGCATCATCGTCCTTGCCCTTTCTTAATACATTACGCATCAAGCGGCCTAAGCGGTGCTTGCTTGCAGTAGTACTGTCTGAGCGGCCTAAGAAAGCTAACTGATTTGCTAAGTTCTCTTGCTCAATTGGAGTTAACCAACGGCTTGAGAACAGTGGCAGTAAGATGGTGATGTTACGCACTAAGTCGTTTAACTTTTCTTCATGCTCGGTGTTTGGATTGCCAAGGAAGTGAGCAATAGCAACACCTAACTTCTTCATGTCTTCTGGATTGATTTCACGAGTTGTAGCAGGCAGAGAGCTAAAACGCACAGCATCAAACTTAACTGCAGGATCTTGAGTGTATACCTTGCAATTACGTGCCACGATGCCGCAATCAGCAAGATTATCAATAGCGCCACGAGCAGACATTGCGCAGTGCTTAGCATCAATCACAACTAAATGAGACTCAGTACCACCGCAAATTAAGGTCATACCGCCCTCTTTGAGGCCTTCCGCTAAAGCTTGAGCATTCTTAATGGCCTGATCGCAGTAATCACGATACTCTGGAGACTGCATCTTCTTAAGACGAATAGCCATAGCTGCAAGCTCTGGTGAACCAAGGCCGGTGTGGCCAGAGGCAAAAGCTACACGATCAATTGCGGATGCATACTTGTACTTAGAGATGATCACAGCACTACGTGGGCCTTGCAGAGCACCGTGAGTGGTGAAGGTAACCACATCAGCATATGGCAGAGGTGATGCCATCACACCTGAGGTAATCAGACCTGCAACCTGTGAAATATCACACCATAAGATTGCGCCTACATCAGTGGCAATCTTGGATAAACGCTCATAATCAATTGGATATGGATAATTGATTGGAGAGACGATGATAAGACGTGGCTTATTCTCTTGAGCTTGAGCCTCAATGGCATCATAGTTTAAATGCTGAGTCTCTGGGTTTAAACCAAAGTTTACAAAGCGATACACAAAAGACTCGCTGTTGCAGTGCTCTTTTTTGCGCAGGTCAAGTGACATGACCACATCACCACGCTGCACTAAAGCCTGCAGTACTACACGTGAGGCAGCCTCAATAGTGATGCACTTGACGTTAGCGTGCTCGCAATTGAAGATGCTACAAATACGCTTAGTTACGATCTCTTCAAGGATGTTGGTTGAGGAGAAGGTATTGTTGTGTTCTTCATTAACTAACACATTGCCCAAAGTAGCAGCGCAAAGTGGGGACATACTGTTCTCATCGGGAATGAATGACAGAGAGTAGTACTGTCTTTCCAGCTCCTCCTCGTAATAATCGTAGAGCTCGGTATCAAAACCGCGAATAACATTCAGTAAATTCATAAAATCCCCCGAAACAACCACATCGCGATCATTTAGCTGCTATGACCAAAGTAAGTTAGCTTAATGCTTAAAGCATTGAACTAACACTAAAGTACATAGCAACAGAAGATGCTGGTTGTGACAACTGCACTCATAGGCGTACAACAAATTGAAAACGCCCATGATGTTCAATCTAAACCTTGAGTCACTTGTAGTGATCGCATTAGAGCAAGTAGCCATTTAGCAGTGAAATCCCCAGACGCCAAATAGCATTATGCCCAGTATCAAGTTTACCCTAGTTAGCACTAGGCACCAACAATCGTCACGCCAAAACGTGCACACCGTTATAGTTTACCTGAGCCATTGCGCAATCTTGCTGTTAATTACTCTGCCAATTTTCAATAAAAGCAAGAATTGTAAAGTCCCATAAGCAAGGATCACCAAGCAACTATAGCTTACCAACTACCCTTGGTATGCACACTCCAAGAGCCCCAATCGCCCTTACCTAAGATCACCAAGATAGCAAAGGATTGATGACAAGCATTCAAGATGGATGGATGGTTGACTTGCTTACCTGCTTCCTTGCCTCTTTACTTGCTTGCATGCATGCTTGAAAACTGTCTACGCTGCGATCATGGCTCTGCATAAAAAGATCAAAAGATCACAAGATCATGTACCTAAAAGACAAAAGGCACCATACGGTGCCTCTTGTTCATAGATCAGGGGCATTCATAAGCTGATGAATGCCACTTAGATATTGGTCTACTTAGCGTCTGCGTCGCTAGGAGCAGCCTTGTCTGCGTCCTCTGCAGCTGCATCCTTAGGAGCAGCAACTTCTGCTGCAGCGGCCTCAACGTTGTCAGCAGCTGGGGCAGCTTCAACAGCATCTGCAGCCTCGGCAGCGTCTGCTGCAGCGGCGGCAGCAGCAGCATTCTCATCAGCATTTGGTGCAACTTCCTGAGCTTGATTTTGCTCAGTTTGCACTACCTCAACTACAGCAGTAGCTTCAGCTTGTGCCTGAGTCTCTTCTGCCTCAACCTTGAAAGGCCAAGCCATTGGAATAACTACCACACAAACGAGCAGTGAGAGCACTACTAAAGGAGAGCCAACACGCACATAGTCCATAAACTTGAACTTACCAGGTGCTAAAACTAAGGTATTTGGAGGAGTAGCAACTGGAGTGGTGAACGCACAAGATGCACCGATAGAAATAGCCATCAGTACTGGATATGGGGAAGCCCCCATCTTAGCAGCGATAGACAGGCCAATTGGGCAGAGCAGAGCTGCTGCTGCAGTATTGGACATGAACTGACTTAAACCACAGGATAAAGTGAACAGCACCACCATGAACATGTATGGGCTTGGTGAATCACCCATTAAGCCTACTACCACATCAGCGATCATGCCGCCTGCACCAGTCTTATCGAGGGCGTTGGCCAGTGGCAGCATACCAGCAAATAAGAAGATGGTAACCCAGTCGATACCACGGTATGCCTTCTTTTCTGAAAGGGTACCAGTTAACACGCAGGCTAAAGCACCGATAACGGCTACCATTTCCTGAGTCAGACCTGGAATACCAAACACCAGACCGTAGATAACGAAGAGCAGAATTAAAATGCAGTACATACGGGCACGTGGAGTACCAGAGGAAGTCACGGTACCAACGGAGGCCATATCTGCATAGTTATGTGGAGTGAGCTTGCGGCCAATGGTCATCATGTAGATAACTGACATTATAGACAGCGGTACACCGATGATGGCGAACTCAAAGAAACCAAACGGAGCCATATTAGATGACTCTAAAGTTGCTGAGGCAATAATGTTTGGTGGAGTGCCTACCATGGTGATAGTACCGCCAGTATTAGCGGCAACAGCAAGACCCATGAGTAATGGAGAGCAAGGAATACGTGCGGCTACACAGATACCAATAATTACTGGCAGCAAGCAAGCTACAGTTCCTGTATTAGAAGCAAAGGATGACATGACGATTGTTAGAGTCATCATGGCAGCCATTAAAGGTATCTCTTTGGTACCTACTCTCTTTACGACCATAGATCCTATTCGTTGCGCCAATCCCGACTCTAACATCGCGGCACCGACTACGAACATACCAGCAAAGAGAACTACGGTTGAGTTTGATAGTCCTGCAAACACTTCTTTTGGTGAAAGTACACCAAAGATACCTAAAGCAACTGTGGCACCCATTGCAGTTACAGCTAGTGGAATCAGTTCGGTTACGAACAAGAATGCCACTACTGCCAAAACTGACAATGTGATAATTGCTGCTGAGTGATCCATGAGTTGATCCTTAACCCAGCATCATCAAGACAAATCCCAAGAACTAACCAGAGTTTTAAGCTAGTGCCAAATAGACATCTACACGTACACGCCCAAGGACAGAACCTACAAGGAGTGTGCTTAAGTGGCCTACTAAATAAAGTAGTTTAGTTGCCTACAAGATTTGACTAATGGATGCGTTGTATTCAGCTAAATGCTGAAAATCTAAAACAACCAACTAACAAGCAAAATTAGGCACATAAGCATATGTTCCTATCATTTGCTGCGACATGTTGTTAGTTGTATCCCCCGATAGAGAATCACGAGCTTAAATGAAAACTATAAATGACCATAGCTTCACTTACTAATAAGCCGTTTTCTCAAATACATTCATGATAGCCCCGCCTTATGTGCAAATCGAGGATTTTGATCACACTACACAGTTAATTAGTTATTACGCAAAGCGCGAATACATACGGAATCAGACGCAAAATATCCTTAAATGACGGCAAAATGATCGCAACTTTCGCCAAGTATGCCTTTAATTGGGCGGTGTACTAAAAGTTCGTAACATTATCCACTGTGAACCTGTCTAAAACACCCCTCTTAAACATAGCTTATATAATGGATTAGCAAGCGAGCTTTAGATAATTACCACAGCTTTGAACCAAAGCCTCAACCTTTACCAAGCCACATGCAAAGCACCACAAGATTTGCAAAACAAGTACAGATGTATTGTAGCTTCAGATCGCCTTACCAAAGTTAGCCTAAGCTTAATATGCGCTCCATGAAAATGGCCAGATGATGGCTAAGAAATAATCTGTTTAGCAGCGTGACCATCAGTACCATCATTCTTATAAGCAAAACTTATCCACATCCATTTTCATAACTGTACTCATAACAGCCTCACCACAGGCTTAAGATCTCACGCTCATTGCTGTATGCCCTGCTTTTCAACCCCACTATCACTTGCCAGCTCGACTTTAACTACCAGCGAGCAGGCCAGCACGCAGGCAGGCATGAGCAAGCTCTATGCTTTGATACTACCTAGCGTGGCAAGATGAGGCTCAGTGCTTTTCTGATTTCTATGTGGGAGGCTAGCGCATCTTTTCTCACTAGCTGACTTATCGCTATGTGAGTGGGTACAGATTAAGTTGATGGAGCGTGAAGCTTGCTACTTAGTTTAGAAAGGTCCTTGCATTAAGTAGATTGAGTTATGTTTGGCTTTAGAAAGAAGGCCTAATGGCATGGTATTTTGCTATCACAGTGATGCTTTGAGTGCTATTTGAAGGATTCCCTCATGGCTTGGGATGACGAGACGAACGGCGTACATAATTGCGGTTTGGGATTGACGAGACGGACGGCGGACATAATTGCACTTTGTGCCTGTTAAATGGAGGCGTGTTGGGTGCAAATGTGGCGTATTTGCGCCGCGCATGAGGGATTATGGGGTGTGGTTTACTTTTTGGGTGATAGCCTGCTTGCACTTTGTTGCTCAATTGACTTAAGTTGCTGCTTAATCACTTTTAACATGGCTTATATAAGCCGTTTATAGCCGTATAGATACAAGAATGCACTAAACTTTTACACACAATGAAGCGTGATCTTCGGCAGATTTATCCGAAACTTGTATCCCAAGCGCACCATTTAAGAGCACAAAACCTACAAAGATCACACTGATTTGTGTTTTAAGCATCTAAATAGGTGGTATTTAGGCAAGTGACTTAATTAACTCAGTTTAGAAAAGAATCCTTAATTTATGGGATCCAAATTTTGATCGACTGCACATATATATAAGTAGAGAACGCTGGCTAATAATAGGCTCTTGATACGATTTATCAATAAACTGAGAAACATCAGATAGATCAGGGGTTTTTTGTGAGCTAAACCCAATAATTTTAGATATGACTTATACAGATGGAAATTATTATCAACTAGAGTGTTTTCAAATCGGTGATTTCATTAATTTGTAGCCATTCGCTTGCACGAGTTCAGGTTTCTCATAGAAGCTGGCGGTCAAAATAGCCCCCGCTTCAAAGCTTATCTTAGACCTCTAAGAGGAGCAGTGAACTTGGATTAAGGAGCGAACTTAGGTAACTAAGTTCAATCCTTAAGACAAGTAGAAGAGATAGCAAAGGCAAGTCTCCTTTGGGATACGAAGCTTTTGGTTAGCACTGAGCTCAACAGACAAATTTGTACCTGACGCTCCACCGTCAAAAAAACTTGAAGGCATAAGCTCGATTGTTTTTTCGTACAAAGCACTGTTGTAGCAAAACGGCGGCATTACTTGATCGTCTACCGCCGATTTCTATGAGTGACCTGTTGATGCATGCGGATGTAGGTCTATATCCCAAGGAGTTAATAATATGTCCCCTATGACTAAGTCATACATCGTCATCGCCGACATAGTATTATTTGTGCTGCTTTTAAACTTCCTGCCATTTGGCGACACTGAGAACAAGGGCTTAGCGCTCTTACTCTTTGTTGGTATCTTATGGCTCACCGAGGCAGTACACGTTACTATCACCGCGATCACTGTCCCAGTCCTCGCCATCGTGCTCGGTCTGGTTCCAACAACCAAAGCATTAAACGGCTTCTCTGATCCAAACATCTACCTCTTCTTCGGTGGATTTGCATTAGCAGCAGCCATGCACTATCAGAAGATCGACCGCATTATCGCTCAGCGTATTTTAGCTTTAGCTCGCGGCAATTTCTTCTTGTCCGTACTCTTCTTATTCACTGTAACCGCATTCTTATCCATGTGGATGTCAAACACTGCAACTGCAGCTATGATGTTACCACTGGCTATCGGCATGCTCTCTAACGTCAATTATGAAGAGAACAAGGGCACTTACGTATTCGTGCTGTTAGGTATCGCATTCTCTGCATCTATCGGTGGTATGGGCACCTTAGTTGGTTCCCCACCAAACGCCATCGTTGCCTCTAACATGCATATGACTTTTGCTGACTGGTTCGTAATTGGCTTCCCATTCATGCTCGTGCTCATGCCAATTATGCTGATCTGCTTATTCCTTGTATTCCGTCCTAACCTCAAGATTAAGGTTGACTTCAAGGATGAGCAAGTCGAGTTTACTGGTAAGCGTTACTTAACCTTAGGCATCTTCGTTGCAATTGCTCTGTGCTGGATCTTCTCAGCTCAGTTAAACCCACTCATCTCTTCTCTGATGGGCTTAACCGCTAACATTGCATCTTTCGACTCTGTAATCGCTATCTTTGCAGCTATCATCGTAGTTGCCTTAAAGCTCATTAGCTGGAAGGAAGTTCAGGCTAACACTGATTGGGGCGTTCTGATGCTCTTCGGCGGCGGTATTACCCTCTCTGCCGTGCTCAAGGACTCCGGTGCATCTCAGATCATGGCAGACGGTATCGTACTACTGATCGAAGGCCAGCACTACTTCGTCATCGGTCTGTTAGTTTCATTCTTCATCGTATTCTTAACAGAGTTCACCTCTAACACCGCATCTGCTGCTCTGTTAGTTCCTCTGTTCATCGCCATTGCTGAGAGCATCGGTGCACCTCCTTTAGGCTTAGCCTTAATCATCGGTTTAGGTGCTTCATGTGCGTTCATGCTCCCTGTAGCAACCCCACCAAACGCAATTGTGTTCGGTACCGGTTATGTTCCACAGGCTTCCATGATTCGCATCGGTTTAGTTCTCAACATCGTATGCTCATTCGTAATCGCAATTGGTGCATACTTCTTCTTCCTCTAAGAAGAACTACATACGAAACTAAATTCGCTACTTAAGTAGCAACCAAAAGATAATTAAGAGGCAGTATGCTCACGCATCTGCCTCTTTTTTATGCCCATCTCAAGCTACCCCATCCATCGTCTTTAATCTTCATTTGCTCACGCGCTTCACCTGCACCCCATGTGTTGACATGGTTAACGTCTGTACTTCCCGCACTAACAGAGACGGTTAACGTCTGATCCTCACTGAACTTGAAGCTCAATCTTTAGTCGCATTGTGTCACTTGATGCTAAAGAAAATACCTAGCTTTGTGCTTTATTTATAAAACATATCCACTTTGATTGTAACGTGATAATCACGATGACGCTTTAGAGCCATTTTCAAGTTACTCCCTATTCTATTGCTTTGAGGTTATCACAAGGATGATGGCGGCTTTTGAGGCCATGGTGTAGCGATTGCAGCTCATTACATGGCTTGTTAATATGGCTATAGTCTGTTCATGAGGTGCTTTATGCTCGAGTTTTCTATCGGAACTCTATTGTTTACTGTTACCCCGCTTAAGGTAGGCATCGTTTTGTGTGCATCCGTACTTGTGAGCATCATCTACCGCTTTTTGTTTGCCCATCGCCGTGACGAGTGGTTTAGACGTACCAAAAGCACCATCATCAATCAGCGTGGTCCATTAGGCAACTACATCTCGCTTGGCTACCCAGTTACTTTTAAAGGCTTTTTGGTGACCTTGGCTGTTGCTGGTGACTGTATCTTGATAGCCCTCATAGTTTTCTATATTGATTTTTAGCAAGCTCAAGCTAAGTCTCTAGCTTGATGCTATCTCATACTTTTCCGTCTTTTCCTAACGAGTGTCGCGATCCCATGATGGATGAGGATTGTGGCTAAGTTTGATGTACTCTTGCGCAATTGGTGGTTGCGAGCGTGCGTGGGCTATTACATTTGCTACTTAGGCTTTAGTGTTTTATGTGGATGTTAGAGCGCAATATGGTCTTGGTACATTAATTTGAGGGGGCTTGCCATCAAAGATCATACAAGCTGAGGATCGGCCTTGACAAAAGATCAGATTGCTTTACATATGCGATCATATTTTTAGGTAAGAGGGCTTATAGCTTGTGCTCAGATGATGCACAAAGCCCATTAGATGGGGTGTTGTATTCAAATCGTGGGATACAAGTTTGAGCTTGAAGCTAAGTTATTCTTTTGTATTTTGCTAAAGTTTTCCCCGCTAACTAGGCTTGTATTAGGCACAAAATTGCCCTGCGCTATTTAGATAGCTGACAAAATCAGCTACAATCTTAGTCCTAAGGTATACACAAAGCTTGTAGACTGCCCCTTTTTGTGTAGTAAGTTAGTCTAGTGCCTTGCTACTCAACAGCGAGCTGCATCTTTTACCACTGCCCTCCGCTACTGTTTTTTCAGTGTTGTTAGCAGTGCTAAGAGCTGCACTCCGAAACGGTCTGATATGTTTTTTACGTATCTGTCATTTCTCCTAACTGTTTCGCTCTTACACACCATGTTGAATATCAAAGTTACGAACAGAATGACACACGAGGATTTCGTTGCACATACGGATGCGACGCCTTTCATTCTGCCTCGAAAACATATCCTTGGCGTAGGATCTGTCGTAATTGTATGCGCAGTCCTAGTGCTACCAATGCCATCAACATGGGAACGCTTCTCTGAAAACAGCGCCTCGATTCGCGCTGGTGAAGAAGCCTACCTTGCCACCGATCAAAGTAGTAATGAGTATGCTGCACAAAATCAAACTGTAGGCACACATCAAGAAAACTACGAAGATTACGACATCCCAAGCCGTTACTTTAGTTCATCCACCCCAGCAGATCCGGACACCTTAGACCAAATCTTTGAAGGTGCAAAAGATACTGTTAATGCTGTACTTGGCAATACAGTTGAGGGTACTTGGGCTGATGGCACTAAAGAAGCTGTCGAAGGCACTAGTGATGAAGATGATGATGAGCTCATCGCAAGTGAAGGCGCAACACAAGAAGTCTATCAGCGCCCAACTGGCACATGGTATCGTCAAACTGTACGCCGTGGTGATAGCCTTTCTGGCATTTTCACATACCTAAACTTGCCATACGCCACCTTAAACCGCGTCACCAAGGTCGCAAAGAAGCGCGATCTGCGCCTTAACATCGGTGATCCAATTTACTTCTTGATCGATGATGACAATGTGGTCAAAGAGATGGTTAAGCCTATCTCTAAGACTCAGCAGGTACGCTTTACTCGTTTAACAGCTACTGATGACTTCCATGTAGTGTACGAGGCTATTGGTAGCCATGCTGAAGAGTCAGCCTTAGCTGCCATTTCAAATGCCGACAAGATGCCGCTGGCAGTTCAAGCTGCAAAAGAGCGTGCTGAGCGTGATGCTTTAGCTGCTAAACAGCTTGCTGAGCGTATTGCGCTTGAAAAGGCCATGAACAAAAACCCTAATCGTCCTCGTTTAGTAATTAACGAGATCAAGAAGGGTGAAAGCTTCAAGACTGCAGGTCATAGAGCTGGTCTTACTCCATCTGAGATCAGATCGATTAACGATATTTTCAAAAACAAGATCGCCACCACTAAGCTTAAGGCTGGCGACAAGTTCCGTGTTCTCTTTAGCGGTATCGGCACTGATGCGCTTATCTACGCGGTTAGATTGGATACTTCCAAGGGTAGTTTTGAGACCTTCATGAACCCTGAGGATCGCAACTACTATGGTGAGAATGAGTACACCCCAACAGCAGGTATTTTCCGTCGTTTCCCTCTAGCAGGTGAAGTTAAGGTTAACTCCCACTTCAATCCGCAGCGACGTCACCCTGTTACCCGCCGTATTAGTCCGCACAATGGCGTGGACTTTAAGGCCGCCGTGGGTACCCCAATTTACGCCCCAGCAGACGGTACTGTAACTTTCTCAGGCTATCAAAGAGCTGCAGGTTACTATGTAATTGTTAGCCACGCTAACAATTTCTCCACTGTGTACATGCACCTGTCTAAAGCTGAGGTCAAGATGGGTCAAAAGGTTATCGTAGGTCAGCTCATTGCTCGTTCTGGTAATACTGGCCGAACCACTGGCCCACACTTACACTACGAGATTCGTATTAACGACCGTCCTGTAGATCCGCTCAAGATTGATCTGCCAAGTTCCAATCATCCAAACTTGGCCCGTGAGCAGCGTGAGGCCTTTGCCAATAACGTAAAGATTCTCAGAGCCGACCTTAAGAACGACAATCTCGCCCTGTCCAAGACTAAATAATATTATTGCAGCAGCCTTAGGCTGCTGCTTTGCTTTTAGCCCTTCACAATCACGCGCCTTTGAATCTTTTGCCACACCCTATCCTCAAGATCGCGCCTAACTTGCACATAAGCACGCATACTATTCCTAGCTTTAGCCCCAGCCGCATTTCATGGCGAACACAGCCAATCTCTAAAAGCTTATAAAAGTCCCATCCGCTCTTATCTTGCTGTCTTGCTGCATGTTTGCTGCTGTGTGTTTGCTGCTTGCTTGCTTTTGCTTGCGCTCCTGGCTGTTAAGGTGCATTACCGCTCATCACTTTTATCCATGAGCCCATCACATCAATCGGTATCCGAGTTAATGTCCTTGCATGGCGAGATTGCGCGTTGTTGTAGCCCTGATTTGAAGATTACACTTTGGTACGACCCTGATTGGATAGATTGCATGTTGTTGCGGCCTGATTGGATAGATTGGCTGGTTGTTGTCGTTTCTTGATTGATTGGTTGCGCGTGGTTGCTGTTAGTTTAGTGTGCTCTAGCGTTGGTTTTTGAGCTTTTGTTGGCTGGGTTACTGAGTCAGGCAGTCAGATGCTCGGAAATGAATCATGTGCTTATGGTGATTTTGACTAGCCTGATGGTCTATGAGACCTCATGGAAAGATTTGTGGTGCAGCTAAGATTTAACGCTATGAGCGAGCTCTTGGTATCTATTGCGTAGGGGGATGGCCCTGTTTTGGTTGAAAAGATGAGGAGCTGTTTAGGTTTATAAATGGCTATTGCATCAAAAAGCTGATCAATAAATAGATACAGTTATCTTGTGTAGATGGCAATGGCGATTTTTTGATGAGCTGCTATGCATAAGTTCTTGAGGATGTGCAAAGAGTTTTTTAGATCTATGACTATCCTCAATGATCTGATCACGTCTTATGGTCGCATGGGGGCTTTTCATGGTAAATTCACTAGGCCAATACCCTGTGCAGGGTTTCTTCAAACAAACCATTGGTCAGAGTGCTGTTTGCTTTTTACAAATAGCCATACCACTGATGGGCTGTATAGTGTCAGCTAAGCGTGTTAGTTTTTAGCAGATTCGAGTCTGTACTAATGACTCTAAAGCTTAAGGAGTCTTACTTTAAAAAGGGCTTATGTTAGTGACTAGGCCATTTTTTAAAGGCGCTGCGTCTTAAGTACTTTTCTATTAAGACTTGTTTAGACTGATGCTGAGTAGAAGTTGTAAGTGCTTTTTGCCAAAGCTTAAGTTTTAGCGATGCTGTTTAATACCAATTTGTCCAATGAAGCAGCCATTTTGACTAAATGGTTAGTTTCAATCCCGTCCGTTGCTCATGCAAAAGGACCGTCCTTGATCACTAAGGCAATCTATGATGGCCTTGGTGAGTTTCCGTATTTCAAAAATCACGCAGATCATCTCAATCTCATTGCGCATGAAGAGTCTTCAAAAAGCTCCATCGTAGCTTTAGTTAAGAGCTTTGATGCCATTGAAGATACTTTGGTGATCTTATGTGACACGGATACAAACAGCCCGTACCACTATGGTGTACTTAAGCGCTTCTCGACTAATTGTGATGAGCTACAAAAGCAGCTCTCTCAGAGCAAAGACATCACTAACGAGACTTTAAAGAAAGGCATTGATTCAGGTGATTTAATGTTTGGCCTGGGCATCTTGCAAAGCAAGTGTGCCACTGGCTCCATGTTAGTTGCCTTAAAAGAGCTTTCTGACAATCATGTGCGTCTTAAGCTGAACATTCTGTTTATTTGTACTTCTGAAAGTGCCATTCAGCATCGCGGCATTAAAAAGTGCATCCCATTTGTTCATGACTTAATCAAAAAAGAGCACCTAAAGCTGCGTCTGTGCGTTAACGCTAAGCCAAACTTCCCTATCTCTCGCACTGACAAAGATCTGCACATCTACACTGGCAACTACGGTAAGGTAGAGCCATCTTTCTACATCATTGGCAACTCTGCATCGGCCTTTAGACCGTATGCTGGTTTCTCTGCATCCATCATTGCCTCAGAGCTCATTCGTGAGTTAGAGCTCAACCCACTCTTTAGCCAAAGCCTCCATCAAAAGCCATTAGTGCCTACTTTTGACAGCTTACGCGTTAAGGAATTTGGCAAGGACTATAGCCCTGATGGTATGCAAATTAGCTTTAGCATGCCACTTGTAAATATCAGCTTAGATGACTTACTTGAGCTGTTAAAAAATAGCGCTGCTAAGGCAATTGAAAACGCCGCTGAGCTTATTGATCAGCGTGAGGCCTCATATGCCAACCTCAATCACGAAGAGTTTATTCCTCTTGCTCAAGATGCAGAGGTGGTGTCTTTTAGTGATTTACTTGAGCGTGCCTCCCACAATTTTACAGGCGATCTTAACAAGGCCTTGCAAGGCATGGTGCTTAAATGCCGTTCTGAGGGCTTATCACTGCATCAAGCTGGCATTACCATCATTGAGCGCCTCAATGAGCTAGCCAAGTTGCCACGTCCTTCTGTAGTGGTTTACTTTACTGACAACTATGTACCTACCCAAGGACTGTCAGCAAGCTCTAGCCAGGATCGTGAGTTATTTATGATCCTCGATGGACTTATTAACAAATTCTCAGCCGTAAGTCCTATCGTGCCAACCATGGCCACAAACTATGCTCCATCTGATGCAGGCTTTAGCCGTCCAGTAAATCTTAAAGATTCACTCAATACCTTAGCACGCGAGTGCCCAGTTGGCATTAGCGATATCGAGGGTATTGACGTTCCTACTATCACCATTGGTGTTAAGGGCGATCACTTAACTTTACTTACTGAGCATGTTGACACTAGCATGTGTCAGTATCTGCCAGCTTTTGTACTCTCACTAGCTGATGCCATTGCTAATACGCCAGAAAATAGTCTTGAAAATTACCAAGACGATCTGCAGCGCCACCTTGATGCTTTAGAGCACCGAGCTGAGGCCATTGCCGGAGCCGCAATCAATGCTGCACAGCAAGCTCATGAGCATCGTAGTGGCGATAACACCTTCTACTCTAAACTCTCTCAAGGTACCTTAGAGCCAGAGTCTTTAGACAATTTCTTAAAGCAGCAAGGTGGCCAAAGAGGATCATCCATGAGTGGCCCCATGCTTAGCGCCCCAAGTGCTCAAGCAAATCCCAGTGCAGCCTCTAACGTAACTCAGGAGCAAGCTAAGGCTGAGGCAGATGAGCAAGCTAATGGACAGGCTCAACCACAGTCACGTGCTGATACTCAGTCACTCTCTGATGCTCAATCACGTGCTGAGGCCGAGGCAAGAGCGGCCCAAGCTGAGGCCGAGGCACAGGCCAAGGCTGAAGCTGCAGCTTTAGAGGCCAAAGCACAAGCAGAGGCTAAGGCCCGTGCAGCAGCATCTGCTGCAGCACAAGCCAATGCTGCTAAGGCATTCTTTACTGCTCCAGCACAAAGTCAAGCAGCTGAAGATACAGACTCACTTAGCCGTGAGCACAAGATCAATCCGTATGCTGAAACTAATGCCGTAGCTCAAGAGATTGCTCAGCGCATCAATGCTGAACAAGCCTATGCAGCATCTGCACAAGGCAGCATTGAGCAGAGCGAGGATAACTATCCAAACGAGTATCAAGATGATGAAGAGGATTTAGATCCTCCTCAGTATGTTGAGGCTCAGGAAGTTCAGGACACCGACTCAGTGCATGCGTCAAATGCACAGAGCACTGCAGCACCAAGCGATGTGTCATATGTCAGTGCTGCCTCTGACGATGAAGATGGGATCATCAGCCCTCAAGCACGTACCGACTTTAGTAAGCTCTCAGCACAAAGCGTCTATACCGATGCACAGGTCTTATCCGAAGTTCCTGGTGATGGTCTGTCTGAGCCTGTAGTTGAGCTTACCCAAGTTAAAGTTGCAGCCACCGAAGAAAAGCACTTTGGACTGTTCAATAACCTTGGCAAGATCTTCAAGCGCAAGAGTACTGATAGTAAGGATGAGTCCAAGGTCGACACTGCTGCGACTCTCGACAGCGAAGCTGCGAGCGACACCGCCGCTAAGTCACAAGTAAATGAGCTTGATAGCACCATCAGTGCAGCTGACGCTGATCTTGCTGCTGCCAATGTAAGTGCCCAAGATGATGTCGCAACTGCAGCTGAACTTGCTAGCTCCGATAATGCAGCAAGTGAGGATGTAGCTTACGAGCAAGAGTCTGATGAGACTGACGTTGCCACTAGTGCAGCATTAAATGCTGAGGGCGATGCAGATGCAAATGCAAATGCAAATGCAGATGCAGATGCAGATGCAGATGATGCTAGCGTTACTGCTGAGGCTCGTGAAGCTCGTTTAGAGCGAGAGCTTGATAGCATCGTACAAAGCGATGTCTTAAATGCTGATGACGATAAGACTGATGCTGTGATTGCATCCATGCACACTGCAGCTGCTGGTAGTGAAGATAAGACTATCACCATGCAAGCAGAGCCTCCTCGTAAGAGCATTGAGAGCATCCTAAGTTCTATCGAGCAGCAAACTCAAGTTGTAAGCAAGAGCGATGTAGCTACTGAGGATACATCCGATGCATCTGCTAGCGCCGCTACCCAAGATCAAAAGCCATCCATAAGCTCTGTTGATGAGATCAATGATGACAATGTTGCCTCATTGATTGCATCTTCTATCAATAGAAAGATTGAGCAAAACAATCTAGTCTCTATCGATAGTCCAAAGCCATATCGCCAAAGCGCTAATCCACTATCTGATGTTATCTATGCTGACTCAGTGAGCGTAGGCGAGGTGCGTACAACTGATAAGGGAGCAGCAAGAAAAGAGAGCGCTGCTAGCACATCTGCACCAAACAGTGCCGATACTAATGCTAGTAATAATGGCCCATTAAACTTTAATGGCGCTGCTGCTACTGCAGCTGTGGCTCATGATTTAGATAAGCCAGCCAACCTGTCTTTAGACTCTGCTCCAAAGCCTTTTACCCTGCCTGATGAAAACGCCATTGCCGGTGCAATTGCTGGTAATAACAGCGCATCAGCTAAGCGCTTTTTAGTGGTTAATAGCGATCCGCAGAATACCCGTGATCCTGAAGAGGTCTATGCAGAAGCTCGAGCAGAGGCTGAAGCTGCTAAGTTAGCTGCCGCCGAAAAGTCCCGTCGTGAAGGCCAAAGAGCTATTGCTATGGAAGCTATTCGCGCCGCTCAAGCCGCTCAGAAAGCCCAGATGGCTGAGTTATCCGATGCACAAGCCAAGATGGCTGAGTCATACTATGCACAAGACAACTCTAGCGATGAGGCTACTCAGAGCGTAGCGTCTGCAGAGGATTCAAGCGCTGATCTAGTAACTAATGCTGAGCAAGTACCATCAGACAATACCGAAGCACAGGACGTTGCTCCATCTCAATATGTTGCTGCAGAGCCTGAGGTAGAGTCTGATAAGAGTGGTGCAGATGCTAAGCCTACTGCTAGTGCTGCTGTGGCTGCAGATGCTAGCGTAGCTCCTAAAGCATCTCCAAGCGATGTGAAGGCTGATGCTCCTAGTGCAGCTGCTAAGGCAAGTAAAAAGCTTGAACCACTTGATGCTGCAACCTTAAGAGAGATTGCTGCACTTAAGAAAGTTAACTCTGAAGAGGCCATTGCTGAACTGCTCTATGCCTCGGACTTAGATGAAAAAGACGCTAGCGGCATTGAGAGTGATGTAAAAGAGCCAAATGCTGCTCAAAATAGCGTTGCAGCTGACGTTGAGGCTGAGGCTGAGTCTCAGCCTAAGGATGAATCTAGCGAGCAAGAGATTGCTGTAGTACCAGATACCATTTTAAGTGCTAAGGCCATTATCACTACCTCTAAGACAGAGACTACAAACTCAGTCATTACTGATTCACGCGCAACTAAGCCATTTATGGATCCTGTTGAGGCGATCACCACTGAGGTTCTCGACGACAAGGACGCCCAATCAAAGTCTAATGATGGTGTTGCCACTGTTATCACCTCTGGAGCTTATACCCCTGCCTCAACCGATGCTGAAGCTGATAATAATGCTGCTTTAGTAGTTGAGGAACAGTCACACAAAGATCCTACCGAGGAGCACTCTTACACCACTGAAGAGACCGATGACTATGTAGCCACTGTAATCACTAAGACCATTATCCAAAAGGATGATTCCCTTAGTGAGGATAATGCTACTGCCAATGCAGATATCAATACTGACGCAAGCTCGGATGTAGCTGATGCAGCCGGTGCAGCTGACACTGATGCTGTCGATGCGGCTAATGCAACTGCTGAGAGCGCCGCTAGTGATGGTGCTGCAAGTGATAAGCAAGGCACTGCTGATACAGCGGATCAAGGTGCTCAGGCGCATGTTGGTGATGGTGCTGATGAGGCATCTAATGGCACTAGTGCTGAGGAAGAGGCTAAGATCGCTGCCAAGGCTGCTTTAGATGAAAAGCGTGCGGCATTGCGCAGAGCTATGTACGGTGATGATGCCGATAATATGCCGCCACGTCGTAAGCGTGGTAGCTATATCGACTTAACTGGCCGTGGCGATGTTTTAAGCTACGATCCTGATGAGCTTACTAAGAGCTTTGAGCAACCTGAAAACTCTCAATCTGGTGCTAATGTAGTTGACGGTGCTTTAAGCCGCAACGTGCCTGTATCGTCACTGTCATCTGCTGAGATCAGAGCTATGGCTCAGGCTAAGGCAGAGGCTGACAGAGCTGCAGCTGAAGCGGCTAATGCCGGTGCTGAGGCTATTAAGGCTAAGAGCCCTGGTGTACGTATTATGCGTACTACCACAGCTCCAAAGGCACAGCCTCAAGCTCAGCAAGATCAGATGGTTTACTCACAAGGCGGAGCAGTAGTGGTCTCTAAGCGAGTCTCTGCTGAAGAGGCAGGTGCTCTGCTAAATGCTAATAAGCAAAGTGCACGAATCCCTACTTCGCCTACCGCTATTGAAGGCTCTACTAGCTATCTTGAGCGTACAGCAGAGAAATCTATCATGAGCCAACATGAGCGTATTAAAGAAGACGCTAGCGTTCCTACTACCATCGTAGTACGCGGCAATTAATGTTTTTCTGGCAACCTAAAGTCCAAAGCTCTAAAGTACTATGCTCTATTAGCTTCAAGCATTGGCTATGGTTGCTCTCTAAACCACTTGTTTACAAACTTAGATTGCATTACACCACGCTTTAACTGTCACGAAGGCTATTTAGCTACCAGTGGACTAACTACTGTCAAAGATCAGATGAGATTGAATTTGTTCGATGTCAGAGATCAGATGAATAGTGCGCTGTTTATGTCTGCAATCAGAGATCAGATGAGGCTGCCTGTATATGATGTCAGAGATCAGGTGGAGCAGGCGCGGCTTGTGTCTGCAATCAGAGATCAGACGGGGCTGCCACATGCCGATGTCAAAGATCAGATGACCGGGCGCTGTTTGTGTCTGCAATCAGAGATCGGACGAGGATGCTTTATCTGATGTCAAAGCTTAGATGAGCGGGCGCTTGTTCTTATGTGTCTTTATGTTAAAGATCGTGGATGGTGCAGATATGGTATGCATGTTGGCAAATGATGCTTTTTAACCATACGTAGTTAAGAAGTTTTCGCAACTAGAGATACAGTGCTATTAGATTTTTGCTGATAAGTAGATAATCTTGAAGCCCAAGCAACTTGACATCAAGTGTAGCTGCGCTGTGTACTTATGCAATCAAGGCCCAATGATTGCACATGCAACAAAAAATAAACTAGCACATGTTTTATTATGGTTTTAGTGACCATGATCCGACACTTTGTGCTTTATGAAGATTAATATAGCGCTAAGCCTTTATCTTTGCGCTTTTACTGAGGCTTACTAGTCTCTTTGAGCTTAAGACTGGTATAGCTTTATTAACCTTAGGCGTGGATGCAAATAAAAGCATCGTGTCAAAGATTGTTAAGCGTTATCCCTTGTACAAACTTTGACAAACGCCCATCAACATATTGACCCTTCTGTTTATCTAAAAGCCGAGTCTTTTAGATGTGATGGGCAAACGCGCTATCAGGGTATGCAACTACACACTGCTACTTGATACTCCAGGTCGCGAAAAAGAAAAGAGTTCACTATGGCTGAAGTTAACTTCGACACCACAGGCCAGTTTTCTGGCTGCATACTACTCTCAAGTCCTTCATGGGATCAGAGTAAGCTTTTAAGCGATCTCAAAGAAAAGTGGGATATCGAGCCTAAGGAGAATCTCTCTAAGAGTGACTCTGAGTTGATCTTTGACTTAGACGGTATTCATGCTGCTTTCATGTTTGTGCCAGAGCACATGCCTGATGGTGAGGCAGAGGCCTATGCGTCTAACAACTTCCAGTGGCCCGAGGCCAATGCAGTAGCTCAGGCTCATCAAGGCTACATCCACATTTCTGTACATGCTGATTTTCTTATCGACACTATCGACCGCGCCAAACTCTTTACTAAGCTCATGTCCGCTGGCAGCCGTCAGCCTTTTGCAAGCGGCGTTTACACCTCTGGCGTAGTGGTAGAACCAGTTTATTACGATCTCTTTTCTGACATGCTCAAGCATGACTGCCTGCCAATTGAAACTTGGATTTGGTGCGGTGCTGTGACCATCGAAAACGAAGTGATGTGCTATACCTTTGGTATGGAAAACTTCGGCATGGACGAGATGGAGATCTGCGATCCAAATATGGACATCGATGGCATGCGTGAGGTGTTACGTAACCTTGCTTACTATGTGCTAGAAAACGATGCCATCTTAGGCGACGGTGAAACTGTAGCCTTCTCAGATCAAGAGAGCTATACCGTAACTCACTCTCGCGGTATCGCCATGCCAGATCAGATGACCTACAAGGTCTCTCGTAATGAAGAAAATGTTGAGGTGGTTGCTACTGAAGCTGAGGATGCCTCCACTGACAATGCTCAAATTATCGACGAGCACAGCATTGTAGTTACTGGCCTTGAAGAAGAATCAGATCCACATATTGCAGCTTTAGCTCGCAAGATGATCTCTTTCTTAAACTGTGATTGTTCCTATATTCCACCAACTGCCGATATCGCAGCTATTCGTGAGGCTTACGATCAAGCATCTGTACAAGGTTTATCTGAGGGCTTTGTCCCAATGTTAATTGCAGTTAACGACCTGCTCTTACAGTGCATGATTGTTAACTCCGATCCATTTACCGAGTCAGAGGATGGTCTTGAGTTCTCCTTTGATCACGTACGTGATTACCGCTCTACTGCTTTATCTACCGAAAGCGATAACGGCAAGGTAACTTTAGCCTATCGCATTAGTGAGTGCGAAGAAAAGGCCGCTAAGGACAATATCGACTGGGATCAACTCATTATCGGTCGCGTTGAGAACGGTCGTTCCTACAATAACTTCTCCTCAGTTATCGACCACGACACTGAGATGAGTGTGCCGCTGTTACTTGCTAAGCTGCCTGTAACTAATCCATGGGATGTCTTTGCCTTCTTACCATTTGGCGGCTGGGGTGACTGCCCTGCTCCTGAGGATATTACCTCTATTTCCAAGTTCTGGTTTGAGCGTTACCAAGCTATGCCAGCTGTACTCACTCATGATGAGCTTGAGTATATTGTTCCAGCTCCAGTTCCTGAGGATAAGGCTTTAGAGCTAGCAGTTGAGCAATACGGTCTGTGCCATGAGCTCACTGAGTTGCACCACTATGTTGGTTGCCTTGCTGACTCACTTAGACAGTCTACTGTTTGGTACTTCTGGTGGCGCTAAGGGCTTTATAGCAAAGGCTCTTCATAGCTAAGAGCCTTGGAACAAAGTGTCTTTAGCTCTTATAGCTAAGGACATTTATTGCTAAGAGCCTTAAAGCAAAGTGCCTTTAGCTCTACATAGGCTTTTCGATCTCATGTACAGCCCTACTCTTAGCTAGCTGCATTTAAGCGAGCGCGAGCTTGCTAGCATGGCCATAGCAAACCTCCTAAGACACAAAAAGCCGCAGCTGCGGCTTTTTTGCTATATGAAAGATAATCATCAGTGCCCATCATTTTGGGCAGTTGCTGAGTAATGAGCTAGACGTTATAGTGCGGTAATAAGCGGCGAGTTTGTCTGTAAGTATAGGCCAGAGTGTAAATAGACTCACATGCAGTAGAGTCGAGTTTTACGTAATTGCCGATAGTGGCACCGTCTTTGAGGTGTAAGCTCTCTACTAACTTAACTACATCCACCATTGGCAGTCCCATCTCAAAGAAGTTTTGCGGCAGACCACAACGATGGAAGAACACTCTGAGCGCCTCAATGCCCTTAAAGGCAGTATCGGTTGGATCGTCGTAATTAAGCGCAATACCAAAGACCTTATTGGCAAACTGAGCCATACGC
>Bissell_p2__coassemble_569_pt1 | contig 26963 bp, 12 predicted proteins | sample Bissell_p2__metabat2_high_PE_026 | metagenome-assembled genome bin Bissell_p2
CGTTACAGCGAGGACGTATTTTAATGATTTGAACTCACACGTCAACAGCTTTTTTAATCTTTTTTACAAAAACTTTATAAACCGCACACACCGAACACACACTAAACCAGATAAACATCTGGTTTACAGCATGTTAAAAGATCATAAAAAAAGCTATAACTTTCTTGCATCTGCATGGCAGATGCACCATAAACATACGGCTTTTGAGCCAAAATTGCTCTGATCTTCTGATCTTGAGATCGCTATTTTTTCTAAACAACTATCTACAGCCATCAAAATATCTCTTTTCAATAGCACTCATCTAGTTAGTTATTTATGAAAAACTCATAAAGACCCATCTTTGAATCCTAAGCAAGGCTTGAGATCACCTATGAGTTACATATATTGGAGTTATTAGCTTTTACAAAGGAAAAGCTCTTGCAAAACTACTAACATGACCTATGTATGATATGCCTATTCGTATTCACATGCTGATAGGAAATTATTCATGTTGCGAAAGAGTTAATTGCTATTGCCATTCCTAACGATTCAAACGATCAGCAAGACCACTTTCACGCTCAACTGAATGTGAGATCGCATGACGTAGTGAGTTAAAGGAGCTAATAAGCTCTACATTCTTCTTTGCTCGAGTAATGCCCGTATAGACTAGCTCTTTAGTTAGCACACGATTTGGTCTTCTTGAAAGCACAATACTGACCTTGTCATACTCAGAACCTTGAGACTTATGGATAGACATGGCATAGCCGCTGTCATACTCAGTAAGCAACATGGTTGAGATTACCGTAAATGGATTAACCTCTTGACCATTTTGACCCCCTGAAGCGATTGGCAAGAAGACTCTGAGCTTTCTCTCCTTGTAAGGGATTCTTCTTATATCAAAATCCTCGCCCTTATCTAAACTTTGCTTGAGCAGATCTTGTTCATCAAAAGCAACAAAGCCTACATAGCCATTCACCAGATTCAAGATCGGATTGTTTTGCGTGATGATTACAATCTGTCCTGGGAAAAAGCTTCCTTGTGGATAAAAGCCTCTGGTTAAATACTTATGCTTGATCTCTTTTTCAATGGCATGGTTTAGGTTCTTATCGCCAAACTCTCCATTGTGGTTGGAGCACAAGATTCGGAAGCGATCCATGAGTTTAAACAGATGCGCTCTTTTATGAGTATCTGTACTTACGATAAAGTCGTTTCTAGCAAGTTCTTGTAAGAAGGCTGAATAGTTATCATCACGATCAGGCGCAATACAGTCGCTTGCAATCTCTTTGACAAAATCAGCTGGTGTTTTCTCTTTGTTGAACTTTGTATATGAGATAGCTGCTTTAGTGCCATTCTTTTGTGCTTTCTCTTGAGCCTTATTAAAAGTACCCAAGATTGCAAACATACGCTTAAGCACAGGATCATCTGTCGAAGATGATCTCTTATTGCTTTTGTCTAGATTACTAGCAGGCTCAGCTCGCTCAATCTTTTCGACAGCACTTTTCATGTACTCATCAATCAAGCCTATTTGCAATTGCTCGCTATTTTCAAGCTCGGTCTGCTTTGCATTATTAATAAGAGATGCCAGGGCTCCAATTTCAGGAACATCCTTAGATCGCCAGCTCTTACTTAATAAAGCTACATTGCCGGAGATCTTCTCTTTTAAGATCGCCTTTTTTGTATAGCCAGTTGCCTCAGTGATTATTGACATGACATTGTCATCAACACGATCACTCTTAGTGCTATCAAGACAAGCACACAACTCAGCTAACACAGCGCCCGCCTCTACTGATGCAAGCTGATCTTTGTCACCTAGCATAATGATGTGACAATCATCCTCAAGCGCACTCAATAGCTTTGAGAATAAAGCCATATCCAACATGGACACTTCATCAACTACTAATACATCGCACTTGAGTCGATTGTCTTTATTAAACCTTGCTCGTGAACTGTTAGGAATAGTCTTAATCAAGCTATGTACAGTTACTGCAGTTGATGGGATATAGCCCATGATCTGTTCGATGCTCAGGCCAAACTCTTTAGCCATTAACTCTACAGATGCTTGAGTATTGGAATTACTTAACTGCCCAGCAATAGACTCACTCATACGTGCAGCAGCCTTACCAGTCGGTGCACACAGTTTAATATTGCGATTCTTCTCATCCATGCAGATAAGTAACAATAAGATTCGCAGCACTGTTGTGGTCTTGCCTGTACCTGGGCCGCCTGAGATCACTGTAAACTTCGACTGAGCTGATAGAGCTGCAGCGACCTCCTGCATGTTAACCTCAAGCTCACCGTCACTAGACTCCTTAGGAAACAAAATCCTAATAGCCTTGATGAGCTTTTGCTCATCTTCATCACTCATAAGTGAGTTCTTTTTATTGCAAATGAAGTCAGCAATGCCGGTTTCGTAATTAAAGCTTCTACGCAGGTAGAGTCTGCCATTGTCATAGACTAATGGGGAGTTCTTCTCCTCTGCACTACCTACCGATAATGACTTTTTCATCAGCTCATTTAAAGTAGCAACTGACTTAGGACAGTAAGCTTTAGCACTTGCAATCAAGAACTCTAGAGAATTGAGAACACCTTGGGTATCACTGAAGTTTTGGAGCTCATTGTATGTAAGCTGCCAATTAACTATGGCATCGAACACGCCATTTAACGAGCGTAGGTCGATACAGATATCACCCTCTTTAACCTTCTCAAAGAGAGCTAAGATGATAAGGTTGAACTGCTCTTGATCATACTTGTTAGCAAATGGGAAATGCTCTTGAAGATAGCTGATGCAAGCTGGCGCAATAGAATCAATTTTCGGGCAGCTACGCGCACGAACAAGTAAACTTCTTCCGCCATGAAAATCCATATCGAAAGCCAAAACTTCCTCAATGTAAGGCTCTTTAGTGATCTCAACTGCATTGAAGAAATAAGCATCATCGTAGATCTCTTCAGGCTGATAGATCATTTTAGCCATTAAGATACGAGCATTCTCTAAGTACTCACTTGAGCTCTCCTGAGTAATGCTGATCTTTTCCTTGTGGCCATCAGGCAAAAGCTTACAACTTGTATATGATCTCTCAGCCTGCTTTTTTAACTGCAAGGCAGCCTCTTTAATGAGCTGCTCAGCTTCAATGCGTGCTTGGGTGATATCTACACTTTGCTTATAAGCTACTAACTCTTGGCTAGCCTTATCATCGTCATAGGACTGATATGGGTATTTCTCATCGATATGCTGATCAAAGTAGTCATCATCAAAGTCGTGCTCTGCAATAGAAGCAGAGTGCGCATCGTTAATACCACTAGCACTACTTGAGAAATCACCAAGCTTACTGTCATAGCAATCATCATCATTGAGCATACCGCTTGAGTAAACGAGCTTACCGGCATCCTTGTCAGTAGCTAAACGCGAAGCTGCATCAGAGTAAAAGGTCTCACTGAGCTTTTGGTAAAAATAAGAATCATCAAGAGAAGCTGCATCTAAAGGAGTTTGCTTCTCAGTTTTTTGCTTGCTCACTTAATAACTCCTCTTACTCTTCATCATTATTGCCAGAGAATATCTGATCTAGCTTGTAGACGATGTCAAAATCTAATTTAGTCGTAAATACGCCTTTAGACACCTTGTCTCTTAAGTAATTGGCTTTCATGCCTCGCATATACAAGTACATAACACCGCCAATATGTTGGTCGTAGAAAGACTCAAGCTCTTCATACGAAGAGTCCAAGCGCACGCCATAACGAACCTTTAAGAATCTGTAGAGAGCCAAGGTATAGAGCATAAACTGCAAGTCGTAACGGTGCTCATAGATTGACTTGACCATATTGTCAAAACTATAGCTTCCGTAATACTCACTAAAATCATCTGCTTGTTCGTATTGCGGTATATTCAACTCTTCTGTAGATGAGAGCATGCTGTTGGACTTATAGTCGATCACGTAATACTTGTAATCTTTCTCCTCTCCTGTAGCTGCAGATACTTGTCCTTCATAAGCATCGCTCAGAGGCATACGAGAAAAGTTTTGCTCCACAAATGCACCATTTAACTCAGGATCTTGGCAATTAGGAAGCTGTCCTTGTCTAAACTTTTCCCTTAAGTACTTCATATGCTCAGCAATAATGACGCTCTGATCTTCTGGAATGGCGTACATAAGATCAGCTCGCTCATGTAAAGCTAGACGACGATTCAGATCAAAGCGACATGCTAAGTCTATAGAACCAGTAACAAAACCTACTACCTCGCTATAGCTAAGGGTGAGATTTTCACCAAGATACGACAGGTGCGCTGGCAAGAGCCGTTGTGCTACCTCATGACATAGCTCATCAAGCTGAGTAGTATCAAAGCGGCCATTGGACATTAAAAATTCCATCTCGCGCTCATAAGAAGCCACCTCAAGATCTGCTAGTGCAAAGCAATGGTATTTGCCTGCAACAATTGGTGCCTCGAGCACATCATTGAACCACTCGCCTAACCTCATCTTGTACTCGTCGGCACTCACAATATTTGATTGCGACATAAAGTCATGAGCACGTGCTGTCTGAGATACTTCTTCAATCACCTCATTTAAAAGGTAATTGTCATAACCGCGTGCTTTCATTTGCTCAAAATCAATCTTTTCTAAGATCTCATGCATGAAAGAACCAGCTAATTTACCCTTTGGGAAAATATGGCACAGCGGCGACTTCATCTTAATAGTCTGACGTATCATCAAACTGTTGTAGTTTTGCTCACGATATCTTTGAACTAAAGACGAAACTGAGCAAGTATCGTTATTTACAAGGTATGTGCTCTCATTTGTAGATACTTGAGGTGTCTGTTCATGCTCCACAACTGTCACTAGAGGCAAATCATTTAGTTGCTCTTCAGTGGTATCAACACTCAGATCAGTATCATCATGATTTTCATCACGGCCTAAATGATAGTTGAACTTTGTTTCATTGTTTGAGCTGTGGTTTGCTGTCAAAGATGAATACGAGAAGATATTGAATGAAGTATCAATAGCCTGTTTGTAGATAAATGACAGTGCCACATTAGGAACCTGATCTTGAGCTCTAATACTAGAAATATTCAAAGACCTATCAGTAAAGCCATCTTCTGACTTATAACCATAGGCATTGAACAGCTCTAATCGACGCTTAGTATCAGTATCTAAGATCTCTTTATCACCAACATGGAGTGCACTAATATCCTCAGTAAAGGAAGCATAGGCATCACTAAGCTTCTTACCATCAATCACAGTAAACTTATCAGGATGCGCTAAAACTGCCTCAACAAAACATGAGGCCTGATAGTTTTCCTGTTCAGGTGTAGTGATTTCTCCAGAAGGCAATGCAACAGATGTAGTTCTGTTGTGCGTGCCATGATGACGAGTCAAAGCCTCAGGCTTAGAATCTGTGCTTTGCTTCATATCATGTACAAAGAAAATATTTACATGACAGGCGCGAGTAATCGCCACATACAAAAGACGAGTAGCTTCTTTTTGTTCTTCGAGTTCAAACTGTTCTTTTGGAGTGCTCTCAACTACATGTTCTACATAATCATCAAGTAGATTTCCTTCAGCATCTACCTTAGGAACACGTGTATTGACTGGCACTGGTTCATCATAGTTAAAGCTCAATACTCTATGCTGTTCTTCATTTGAGTAGTACCTAACTACAGGCAAGTCAGGTTTCTTTTTGTTTTCTTTAGATACACCCCACAAGAACGGCATCAGCACAATTGGGAACTCTAATCCTTTAGACTTGTGTACAGTAATGATCTTGACTTGATCTTGCTCGGACTCTAAACGTTTTTTAGAGTCATCCTCAGAAATATCACTAGCCTCTTGATTAATAAGATCATTAAACCAGTGAATCTGTGTAGCAAGCGCAGTGTTTTTCTTATGTACACCCTGCACAATCTCACTTATGTGGCAGAAATTAGTGTACAGACGCTCACCACCATTTACAGACAGTAATCTTGAGTTCATGCAATGACGTGGATCATTTGCCCACTTTAAAAACGCAGGCATAAAGCCATAACGCTTCCAAACATGTGCACAGTCATTAAGAAGTTTTACTTCATACTCAAAGATATCATCTGAGCTCATGAGCATAGAGTACTCTTGAGCACTTAAGCACAGCAGATTTGAAGCGAGCACCTTGTATACTTTGCGTCTATCAGTGCTATCCTCCATTGCCTCCATTAAGGAGAGAATATCGCTTGCTTCCTTGCTTGGTGGTGTTGGCTCTGCTTCTGAACTGCCATAATTTTTGTTAGGTTTTGCGCCCTTGAGGACAGAAGAGCGATCAGAGAAGAACACTGATTGAATTTGTAGTTTTCTAAGCTCCGCCTGCACAAGACCGCTCTGCTCTGCAGTTCTAACTAAAACAGCAATATCACTTGCCTTAACCGCAGCTTTAGTAACTACACCATCTGGCCCTTTACGATCTATTTTGCCATCAGACAACAGCTTCATAATCATAAGAGCTGCAGCCTCTGCATAGAGATTATTGGTGTCTGTTTTATTGCTGCTCTCATCTAAGTCAACTGCAACTACGTAAGTGTTTGCAGCACCGCTATATTTAACGCCCTCATTATTACTCTCTGTAGGCACACTGCTCCCGTCAAAGAGAATTTCATCAAGGCCCTCAAGAGTAAAACTTCTTGGCTTTGCAGGTGCTACCTTAGCGTTCTTCTTGGCTACAAGTCCTTTAGCTAAGCCTGACTTAACGCTCTCAAAAGGAATATCTGCCTCTTCAAAAGGATTGATATTGTTAGGGTTGAGCTCATTAGAGAAAATTGCATTAGAAGCGCCAACAATATCAGGCTGGGAGCGGTAATTGGTATCTAAGGTATAAAGCCCCTTACCATGAGTAAGCTCGATAATCTTTTGGCGTGCCTTAAGGTAGGAGTTAATGTCTGAGCCACGGAAGGCGTAAATAGACTGTTTTGGGTCACCAATCAGATAGCAATATGCCTGAGCATCTAAAGCCTCTTGGGTTAAATAGATGGCTGAGAAGATGTTGTATTGCACAGGATCAGTGTCCTGGAACTCATCGATCATAGCCAGTGGATAACGCTTACGAATGAGCTCAGCCAGACGCTCACCTGCAGCGCCACGATTGTTAATGGCATAATCAAGACGACGCAATACGTCATCATTGTCCATGACATTATTCTCTTGGCACAGCTTCATGAGCTCTTGCTGCACAATGATACTTACTAGCACCAGTAAGACACGCTTAAGCTTCTCGGATTTCTCGCTATCAGACTCAATGAGCACTTTATAATTATTAATAAAGTCCCAAATGTTTTTCTCTAGCGCTTTGCACTTAGCAGATGGAGTTTTAACGAAATTTTTGTTTGATTGTGCAAGTAAGTCGGCTTTACATGGAAACTTTTGAAAACACTCAAGTATCTCTTGCTCTAAAGCACCTGGATTTGCGTTTATAGCCCTGAGTTGGCTTTCCATGTCATAAATTTTTGATAATGCTGCAAAAACAGTTTGAGTATTATTGTTAAAGATTTTGCCATCAGCAGTAACTAAGTGACCAGGTAATCCAGTCTTATGATCGTAAAGACTTTCAAAATCTTTAAGTGGAAGTTTGTTAAAGAGATCCACACATTCTTTAAAAACATGCTGCGCTAAATCATTTTTTTTAGCATTCTGTTCGTAGTCCAAATCATTTAGCCAATTGACTAGCTGGCTTTCGAGAGACTGCGCAGAATGGATATCAATTGGGCAGTTAACCTCTTGCATGAGCTCTTCAAAGCCCTCAAGGTAATAACCTGCAAAAGCACTTTTTGGATCAGAATGACGTGCTGCACCAAGAGAGTCTAGGAGTTTTGAAAATGAGTCAGGATTATATGCACCTAGTATATCTTTAAGCGTTGTGGAGCACTTTTCCTTATAAAAGAGACGACGCCACACACCATAGATTGCCTCTTTACTCTCATGGTAAAGATCCCTTTTAAGCTCAGTATTAAATGCCTCTCCTGACTCGAGTGCATATAACTGAGTTAAGGTGCTATTACAAAATGAGTGAATGGTGCAGATAGAGGCGTTATTGATCTTTCTTTCAGCCTGAGCAAGCAGCAAGATGGCATGACGTAGCGGCACGACTTTACGAGAGAGTAAGTCAGTGATCATGTCGTAAAAAGTCGGGTCAACATTACTACCGCTCATGACAGCTTTAACATCAATATTTAATAACAGATGCTGCAGCTCATCCTCAGTATAGTCAGATGCCTTAGTCTCAAGGTAATCACTCTCAGAGTCATCTAAGTCATGATTAGCTAGCGACTCTAAAGTACCATCTTCACTTATACGCCCCTCGATAGTCAGAGCTGCCTTGCGTTTTTTAGCACGCTTACGTCCATTAGCAATAGCAGACTTAACCTTGCTTAAATCCTGCTTTTCTAGATAGTGACTAGCAACTAGCTCTTCATTTTCCTGATCTAAGGCTTCAGAGATTAACTTGAGTGCATTATCAATAAAAGTTTCAAAGGCACCACGCGCTGCACGAATTCTCTCGAAGATTCTACTTCTCAGATCTGAGGTGGCCGCATTAGTAAAAGTAACTACCAGCAAATCTTCAATCTGCAATGGACGAGGAAGCGCTACCTCCTTACTACCCAAGCCTAAGAGCGCCCGCACCACTAAATTAGTAATGGTGTAAGTCTTTCCCGTACCAGCACTAGCCTCAATTAAGGCGGGAGAAGCCATATTGAACTTCATGATTTCGAGTGGTACTGATTTGCTGCCTACTTGCTTTCTCATAACAAACCTGACTGCGTGAAATTAGCTTGGAGTTTTAAGCTGCCATACTTTTTCGGCAGCTTACGGCACTTAAAATTGCAAATACTAGGTAATTACAATCTGACTTTATGGCTATGCTCTAAATGAGTAGATTGGAGCCATCACTAATATTGCGTTATTTAGCCTTTTTCAATATTGCTTGCAATGTAACTTAAGTAGAAGTCGATATAGTCTGAAGCAATCTTGGAGAGTACTTCGGAGCTGAGGATAGTATTAACGTCTCCCAAGAAGAACTCGGCATTCTTTTCGTAACCAAAACTACTTCCTTTACCATTAATGACTAGCTCGCCATCCTCGTTATGTTTGAGCAGGCTAATCACAGCTTTTCCTGTTGGCATCACTCTCATCTTGCTTAATAAATAGTTCAAAAGCATGAAAGTAATGACATAACGCAAGGCCGAATTCTCAAGCGCCTTCATGTAGATTACATCTCCACCAGAAGTCACTAAATGGACTGAGCTTGCTTGAGAGCAGCCTAAATACTGAGCAATCATCTCCTGAATGAGTGAAAAACCATATGAAGTTTTTTCCTGAGCAAATCCCCAAATTTGAATACTGTCTGAACCATTAGATAAGAAGTAATTTTCTTTCTTAGCTTTTGCCTCATATTTATTAAAGCAATCCACGATTACAGGTTTAATCTTGCGACTTGCTTGCAAGGTGATCTCAAACTCTCTATAGCCATCAGGCACCTTGCGATGGGAGTTATCATCTTGGCTATCAAGACCTAAATTGGCGCCTGCTGCAGCATTGGTACTTGCATACTCAAGATTTAATTGAGTGAGCTCCTTAAGATCAGGCGGCATTGCGCCTGTGCAAACAGCCTCAGGCAAGATCAATCTATAAATAGCGTTAGGGCATGCAACCGTTTCTATATCGGTGTTATCCAGACCAAAATTGGTCTGCATACTCTCAATGATTGCCTCCATTCGCTCATTTACTTTGCTCTCAACCAGCTCTCTAAAGACTCCGCTTGGCAAATCACCCGCCAGGCTATGACGCTCTAAAACGGCGGCACGATCTTCTGCTTTTTCATGAAGCAGCTCGTTTATCAGAGCCTTGATTAGGAAATCGTCTGCACTAAAATCCTCATCATCTCGAGTTACATCTGCCTGCCCAAGATCTACATAGATCTGCAGAGTCTTTCTTGCGAAGGTTTTATATGGATCTTTATTAGCGGCGATCACCTCATCTAATGAGACAACCTGAACTAAATCATCAGCCTCAGGCTCAACCGTTAAATCTCTACCAATATAGACACGATCTTGCTTTGGAGCTCCTGCAATGGAGATAAAGCCCGAGTTGAAACTTGGCAATTTAGATGGGAAGTACTTGGCATCAGGATCTGTAGCATTGTGCTTATATGCAGCCCCCTGTGCTACATAGTTTTCCTGAGAGTAGGCATTTAAGTGCTCTTCATGTAAGATGCGACGCTTTACGCTTTGCTCACGCATTTGATCATTTAAATCTTCAAGCCCCTCAATAGAACAACGCTGATAGATGTAATACATAAGCTCATTAAGCACAATTGATGGGCTTAGCTTACGATTGTCCGTTGCGCTACTGCCAATGTAAGAGAAATACACTGACTCACGTGCAGATAGAATTGCCTCTAAGAATAAGAAACGATCATCAGTACCACGAGATCTATCACCACGCTCGAAGAGCTCATATGAGCTCATCAGATTAAAGCCAGGCATTCTTTCTTCACGAGGGAAGTCTGAATCATTAAGACCCAAGATGAATACATGCTTAAACGGTACAGCACGCATTGGCACTAAAGAGCAGAAGTTAATTTTCTCTCTTAAGAAAGGCATGTAATTAGTCTGAGCACTTAAACCTTGACGCAGCATGGCTGCAAAAACAGGCAAGTTGATGGCTGGTTTACGAGCTAGACCATCAATCGTTTCCTTGAGATCTTCAATAACAATCTCAACTGAGCGTAAGGCCAGCTTAGTTTCATCAGAGCTATCAAAAAAACGGCTGATAAGCTTAGTGTTGATCTTCTCGCCCCAGAGTCTTGGAGCCAATGCCAGCTCTGGATTAAAGAACAAACGCAGCTCATTTAGCGCATTAATAAAGTCCCAGAACCTGCCTAAGATGACAGCGTCACTACCTTCAATTTCGCTAAAGCCTGGCATGACATTACTTTCACCCAACATGGTGCCAAGCAGCATGCGATCCATACCGCTTTCGAATGTTCCAGGCAGAGCAATCTCAGAGAACTCAGAGACATCATTGTCATTAAGACCCCAGAAGATATTGTTCTTTTCAATCCACTTAGCGATGATCTCGACATTATCCTGAGTCAGGCTAAAACGTTGCGCAATAGCATTTTCAGAGAGTAGATCAATTACCAAGGATGCAGTAATACGCTTATTACCAATCTCAAGGAGCTTAAGCAGTGCCTCAGTAACAGTATTGGTTTCTCTTTCGGTCTGATCTGAGATGACATAAGGGATGTAATCAGGATCACCCATCTTGTGCGAGCCACCAAAGACAGCCTCAATATGTGGAGCATATTCATTAATGGCTGGCACCATCACCACAATATCTCTTGGGTAGAGCTTATATTCTGGGTCTTGCTTACTCTTTTGCTTAGCGCGATTGAAGCACTCTAAAATAGCATCATGCAGTACCTCTACCTCACGACGCTTAGTGTGGCATGAATGCACGCTAAAGGAAGTGTCGTCCTTACTAATGACATAGCGATCCTCTGGCTGCTCTAAGAAGAGCAACTGCCTTTGAATATATCCAAGCAGATTACCGCCAGTAGTCTCATTCACCTTCTTGTTGTTACGCTCAATACCCTCTTGAGTAACGAACTCAGTTGGCACATCAGGCTCAGAGAAACATGAAATGCTCTGCGGCATTGGATCGCGGTCAAAGAGTAAGTACAGATTGTCACGACCTTGGCGACCGTATGAGAGCAAGAGAGGGTTACCCTCAATACGCTCACCTGAATCATCAAAATCATTTAAAGATAATGATGCACCTCTTACAGGTAAGAACTTGCCTTTCTTATCGACCTTGGCCTCTTTAGCACTCTTAGTGGATGCCTGAATCAGCTGCGTGTAGCGCTCAAAATCCTGTCTATGACGTGGCGCGATATCCGCCCAGTACTCCTGACATGGATTTAAGAGCATAACGTTAACGCTACAGTGATTAGATAGCGCATCGAGGAAGTCAATAACAACTCTTGGCAAAGCGCTTACGCCAAAGACAAACACGCGCTCGTAAAGCTTAGGCAGATTCTTATGGGTTTTAAGCTCATTGATAAGACTCACCATAACTTGTGAGCGATCAAGATGAGTTAAACGACGATATAGCACCTCATTGCTATACTCAAAGCTGCCGCCGTTATGATCAGGGTCTAAGGATAAGTTATAGCGCAAAGAGCACCATAGCTTTATCTGCCACACATTAGACTTAAACAAGTGTCTAACCATCTCAGCACGGGATGCTGTCACATGCTCAGGCTTTACCTCTTCAAAGGTAAAACGTACATCGTTAGACTCTGGATCGTCAGATGAGTTTAACGCCTCGTTATAGGCAGCCTTACGCTTTGCGGCATTAAGACCAGTCTTTTCACGAATAAAACGCTGACACTGGCTTTCAATAAAGACATTGATAGGATTTGATGGATCGTCAGGATCACGCTCGTAATCATCAAAAGCGCTAAGAGGGATCTTATTCCACTCCATGATCCACTCAGGACGGTACATTTGATACTGATCTAGGGTATCAGCGATTTTGGCTGAAAGCTCAAAAGCCTTATCGCCATAACGATCATCTTTAAGATAGATACGTAATCTCTCGTAAATATCTCCACTCTTACCCTCAGTAGTGCCGTAAAGTGGTAGATGAGCGCCTAAGAGCTGTTGGGCACTCTCATCTAAACTCTTGAGAACTTCATTAAGATCAGTACCTGATTCTAAAGCTGCTTTACGCGCCTGAACCACAATACTGTCACTGTTCCAGTTCTCAATCATGGAGAAAATGTTCCAGGTTATATGACGACGATCGTACAAATCCTTACGTGGAGCATCAGGATGGATAGTGCGGTATGTGTCGTAGATAAGCTGCCACACCTGCTTAAAATCGCACATAGTAGAGATGCTATTTTGCATAGCAATACGCTGTGATAAAAACTTGTTCATACCCAAGTTCATCACCACAACCTTCTCGTGAGCAAAAGGATCCTTAAGAGGGTACTCACTCATAAGCAGAGCGCATAAATCAGCCAGGCTCTCCATGTTGTTCGACATGAATACCGTGAATTGATTAAACCTATCTGCACTCTGTGCCATAAACAGTCCTCTTTGGTCAGTCCATATACAACTAAGGCTTTTAACTCATACCACTCATTTTATGATGAGTATCATTAATATACTAGCAAGCATTAATGAAAACGTTAGTGAAACCACATAGCTATGCCTAACTACAATGATTTCATAGAGTACGTAGTACTGCCTTAGTGTAAAACACAAATACTCAAGAACAGCTCTTACCTACAAAAATTAACTAAAAGCAGTTAAACATGGGCTTCTTAGGCAAGCAAATGGCAATAGAACTATAAGTTTATTAGTCATACCTCACAATCAGACCATTCAAGTCTCAATGGGAGGCGCAGAGCTAAGGTAAAGACACGACGCATCTCACAGCACAGACTATGGGACAAGACTGAGTACGCTTGACTTGATGCAATAAAGAAGGGGTAAGTAAGAGAAAAGCTGCTAAGTGTAGAGGCTTAGATAGATAAGGGAGGAGGCAATGATGGTAAGTACAGTAACAAATTTAAGTACATACTTTTACGTAGCCTAGAAATGATTGAGGGGTATGATCTTACGACCACACCCCTCAATCAGAAGCTTGGGACTGAAACTAGGTTTCAGACCTAGCCTCGGCTAGAGAAGTAAGATTACTTCTTGTAGCGACGAGCTAAGTTGTCTAAGCGCTCGTTAGCACGTGCTGCGTCAGACTTAACGAATGCAACGTCGTTAGCTAACTTGGACTGCTGGGTCTTTAATGCGTCAACATCAGCAGCAATAGCGTCAACCTTTGCATTTAACTGATCTAAAGAGGTGCTGTTGCAACCAGCTAATAAAGTAGCACCTAAAGCAGCTGCGCCTAAAACAACAGTAAACTTGTTCATTTAAAAATCTCCGATACTGTATGAACTTCCTAGCATGTTACTGCCAAGATTCCTGCTAATCTCCAATTGGAGATTTTTACAGGCATGAACAACCTACTGACTTATTAAGCTTTCGATTGTCTCGGGATGCTCGATCCCTAAGATTCACTCAGCACCATATATGCCAGAACTAAGCTCTAACATTTGGTACACGAGCAGATTCGAAACCAGCAAAATGCTGTACGAGCTAATTCTAATACAAAATGCAATACAATGGGGCATCAATCTTATGAAAGAATATGCTTAGAAATGCAAGCTTGCAAGATACGTCACATAAGTAAGCCTAAATAAGGCTGTTTAAAGCTAGTATTGACGGGCAATAACGTCAATTTAACTACCAAACTATGTTATACCTATCTAAAACACTTCACATTCCCAATGTGGTGCAAAGTTTACACACTTTTGCTACTTTAGTGCAGATTTCTGGCTAACTCATGCAAGCAAATTCGCCATTAATTACGAATGCACCCCATTTAGCTTGCTGCGATCTCAAGTTAGATCAAGCCAACATGTCTTGTCAAACAAGAGCTATCCTTGCCACGATCTATATGACTATATTTTCGATAGGAAAAAGATCCTAACGTATAGCGATCTTATGTCTTAATTGATCTTGTACGAGAGCAAGACTTAATCGTGAGATAAAGACTAGCGATAAAGGTTGTCAACGTACTTTTCAATCACTGGACGCAGTGGAGTATTAGGCTTGAACATGTCACGAATGTACTGAGAGCGAGCATTTAAAGTCACAGAGTTTAAAAGCTCTAATGAAGAAGTATCGTACATGTCTACCTTCAAGCCTACGTTACCGATGGTAATCTGAGAGTCTTTCCAGAAAATTGGCTTTGACACTGCAATGATATTGCAATGATTGTTTCTAGAAACCTCTTGGAGCTGAATCATTGAAGAGCTATTGAGATCAAAAGCGCCTAAACCTACAGCACCCTCAACATTGTACTGTTGCATAGTCACGTACAAGATCTCATACATAAAGCGACCTGAGTTACGGTAGCGAGTACCAGTATCAGTGATCATGTCGCCGCCATTGAAGACACAAACACGATCAGTATCAGTCATGAGGTGAGTCTGCTTGTGAACATCAATGTTATGGTAAGGAACATTTGGAATACTAGTGTTGTTATAACCAGAGCAGGCTGCTGTAAAGAGCGACATGCAAGTGCACAATAGCAAGCTTTTCCATTTTCCCTTGAAAACCATGATTCTCCCCTGAGTTTGTATTAGCCTAATGAATGCTTAAGTTTCATTAGGTTATTTCTATACATGGACATATGTACAAAACCACATATGCCCTAATGGATCAAAAAAAGCACCAACGATGATACGCTGATGCTTTTGTATTCACAAATCCTGTGATCGACTAAATTGATCACAAAAGTACTTTTGCGATCATTTAGTTAGACTGCAAGACACTTAAGAGCAAATTTAGAGTCAAAGACCACTACCTTGTAGACACTTAAGTGTTGATTCACTCCGTGATTAACTCTTTAGTAAGCTTCACGGCGCTATGCAATTTGACCAGCTTTAATTGCAGCTACAGCCTCTACTAAATCTTTGAAAACTAAAGCTGAGCTCATAAGCTTAGACTCAGTCTCAATATGCTCGCCAACTAAAATCAAAGTCTTAATACCAGCACCTGCCGCTGCTTGTAGATCAGTAACATGATCACCAATCATAATCGAATCTGACATATCAATATCAAGCTCGTCCTTGGCCCAGTTGAACATCTCTGACTTAGGCTTGCGACAAGTGCAGTCACAACGGAACTGAGCTACGGTGGCTTTTGGATGGTGTGGACAGAAGTAAACACCATCAAACTTAGCACCAACCATATCGAGCTGGCCCTGCATGAAATAGTTTACGGTATGGAAGTCGTCGACTGTATATAAGCCTCTGGCAATACCAGACTGATTAGTGACTAAGACCGTCTTATAGCCCATAGCCTTAAGTTCGGCCAAGGCCTCTTTCACACCAGGCAGAAACTCAAAGCGCTCTAGAGTTCCTACATAACCATAGTCGCGGTTGATTACACCATCACGATCTAAAAAGACTGCCTTTTGCACCTGTCACCTCATTGTTGTCTTTGCGCACTCATGTGCTTGAACAACATTCTAACAGCATGCAAGGACTTTTAAGGCCTTAGGCCTAACTATGTTGTCAAGATCCCAATGGCAAGTTCAATCTTTTGCACTAACTCAAAGTTAATCCCTGTTTAAGTGCCATCTGCACCAGCACAGTGTTAAGAATCTTTCGTATCACACACGCTGTTAAGAATCTTTCATATCTCGCACACTGTTAAGAATCTTTCATCTCACACATGCTGTTAAGAATCTTTCATCTCGCGCACAATGTTAAGGCGCAGGGTGTAGCGACATGGTCAAAAACTTTGGTTTAAAACAACAAGCTCTTAGTACAGGCGACACTTTTGCAGTTGCATCTTGTACTTATCAGCTCTTAATGCGACTGATTTAGCGGTATTCATAAGCCAGGTTTTGGACTTATATGAGCCTTTCTTATAGCCAGTCCAGCCCTCATGATAGTTAAGGTACTGATTGTAAGCATCGGTCAAAGCTACACCATTGGTCTTACGGCTCTTAACCATATACCAAGAGATGAAGTCCAGTGCATCTTCAAAATCATCTCTATCAGAGAAGAATGAACCAGCATCATCAACATAGTCACTCCATACCTCATCTTGAGCCTGAGCATAGCCATAAGCTGAGCTACCACGACCATATGGAATAAAGAGGAACCAACGCATAGGAGGACGGGCATCATCAACAAAACCGGACTCGTGATACATGATCGCCATGGCTACGTTGATAGGTGCACCATATTTCTTATGCACACGATGGGCTGCAGCATACCAGCTGTCATTTTCCTGGAAGATAGAGCATACATTAGATGGATCTGATGGTACGTTAGCCGAGCAACCACTAAGCACTACTGCCATACCTAAAGCTGCAGCTACAGCACTGCGCTTGAGCTTATCCATGACATTTGAACCCATCGACATCCCTCTCCAAAAGACTGCTCAACCGCCCAAAGTAAAATCTCTTAATAAGAGCAACTCATAGGCTTTTCGCAAATACAAAAACATCCTGCAAGGATAACAAAGTGAGTGATTTATGTCCGGATGAAAACCACGTAAATGTCAGCTCTAAACAAGATCTATAGATATTCAATTGCTACTTGGACATGTACTTGTCATTTCACGAGTAATCTAACCGTTCATACACGACAAAATCATCTTCAAAAGACATAACCTTTTGAGCAAACAGCCATCAGCTAAATCTAGGTGCTTGAGCTTACAAAGCTGTCACAAATGTGTCACTTATGTAACATGATGCGTGGTGTTTGGCTCAATGAAAAGGCTTAAAGATCTATCTTAAGACAAGAGCAAGTCTAGCGCATTAGTCCATCATATAAGATCAAGACATCTGGCTATATGCTCTTAAAAAGGAAAGTTAAGACGCGCTGATAGGTTAGTACGGTAAAACCTATCTAGGCATTTTGATTTGGCACTAGCTGGCCTGATGCAAGGTTAGTTCAGGCCATGCTGTGCTGCGAGGCAAAAAAAACGTTCAGATTAGATAGCGTCTTCGCCTTCTTCACCGGTACGAATACGAATCACACGCTCTACAGTAGAAACAAAGATCTTGCCATCGCCGATCTTACCAGTGTGCGCACCCTTAGTAATAGCCTCGATGCAAGAGTCTACTTCATCATCCTTTACAACTAACTCAATCTTAGCCTTTGGAAGGAAGTCGACCACATACTCGGCACCACGGTAAAGCTCAGTATGGCCTTTCTGACGGCCAAAACCTTTTACTTCAGAAACGGTCATGCCAGAAATGCCTTGGGCACTTAAAGCCTCACGGACGTCATCTAGTTTGAAAGGCTTAATGATAGCGACAATTTTCTTCATTGCTTAAACGCGATCTTCTCCTTGCTCTAAACGATAACTAGCAAGGATGGGGTCGCGCCCTCCTTCATACAAGTTAAAGAGTATCCAGAACTAACTACCTGAGAGTCTGTAGCTGGAAAATTTCGGTTACCTTAGCCAAAAGCAAGGTAATACAGGCTATGGGTACTCTGACCTTTTAATACGTTGTCCTACATATATGTACTTAGGTAAGTACATAAGGCTTCGGATAACATCTCATCTATTGCGACTGCGTATCGACTCATCAACTACTAATACTAGTAGCTAGATTGTCGCTTCTACGAGCTCTCACAACACAAACGTTACTTTAAGCTAATTTGCTTTTAGACGCATTCAGTCTTGCTATTTTGCCCTATCCTCGGGCAAAAAAACACACAAGTATAATCGATAAACACGTCTTTGCACTAATAGAACGCACAATAAAGCAAAACATTTCTAAGATCACTTTGACGAGATCTCGACTTAAAGATCTTTAGAAGACTAAAAATGCTTATCCAAAACGCTTATAAAGCCGATATTTATCGTATTTAGTAAATATGGCACACCAGTTGCACACTATAGGGCATACACAGCAGCACTTATTAAGCTGCAATTATTAAGTTATTAAGTTAGTTGAGTAGATTTGATCGGGGTTTTCACAAATGGAAAACAACAACTCTGTATTCGCCGCAAATAAGACCTTAAATATTGTTATGCTGTGGCTCTTCTGCGTAACCTTATTACTTCTGGTGTTACCTCTTGAGTCCGTTTCACAGGAGCTTGCTGATCAAGTCGCAGCTAACAAGACCTATTTATACTTAGCCTTAATCGTTGAGCTGTCCAACTTTATCAGCCAGGCTATCATCGCTTTCATTTCTGCATACTTAAACAAGCGTCACACCCGTCTTGAGCAGGACAGCATGAAGAAGACTGTTGAAGGCTTAGATTTTGGCGAGCGTGCCTTATTACGTGAGTTCGTACTGCAAAGAAAGTCAGTACTGTACTTACCTGAGTCCGAGCCAACCGTAAGATCCTTATTCGATTCAGGCATCTTAAACGTAGTTGGTGACGCTGACGAGACCACTTCTCGTGTTCCAATGATTATTACCAAGCAAGCACGTCCATTCATCACCTATCGCGCTATCGGCTTAACCCGTAGCAAGATGAACGACGAGATGCTAGAGCAGATTATGAATGCTCGTCCTGAGTTCGCCCGCGAAAAGAAGGTTATGCCTCGCGCATACCGTGGCATCAGGGCTGCTGCTTAAAAGATCTCACTAACTTATTCTCAGGCGTGCTTCGGCACGCCTTTTTGCTTTTTGGGCCCTCCACAATTAAACGCCACTAGTCAGCACCACATCTATCCGTCCCATCTCGTTTTAAACTACTACCCCACTACAGCAAGCCATCAAATCTGCAGCAAATAGACTATTCACTCACGCGTATACCTCTATGAGCGCAGCAAAGCGCTAATTAGCTCTTTGTGTATGCTCACTTCAAAGTGCGCACTAACATAGCGCCCGCTCATCAGCATTGATGCTGAGCTCATCGCCGACTTAGAGTAATTGTTAATAGATCTAACCGTACTAATGCAAACTAATGCCTCAGCAACTTGGCTGGAAAAAGCAATGCCTACCACAGGACTTTAAAGATCTCAGACAGAACTTATTTCTTGTGTATGGGGAGTGTACACTCCTTGTGTATGCAACTAAATTACGTACATGACTCGATTTATCTTGCGATCTTATAGTTAGTTTTGTGGACGGATCAACGTATTGTCAGAGTGTCAAAAAACCAAGATCTTATCTTGATAATAAGATCGCTATCTTCCACTTATCTACTGCTAAGATCTTAAGATCGCGGCGATCCTCTGTCTAAAAAGATCATGAGTTTAAGATCGCAGCTGTCTTTTTCTTGACGCTATCTTTAAGCCGTTGGTGTAGACCAGGCAAAAGTATCAGACATCGCACGCCACTAGATCGCCAGCGATCTTATAGCGCAGCTGCTTATTAAGATCGCCACCTTTTAACCAGTTTGAACGTATCAAAAGATCATACTTATGGCACTAGATATCACCTTGATCTTAAGATCATGCTTAGGGCACTAGATCTCACTTCAATCTTAAGATCATGCTTAGGACTCACGATCTCACTTTTACCTTGAGATCTTAATTATGCGCAGAGTGCTATGTTGGGCTCTGAGATCATGGATTGGATCATATACATGCATGATCATCAAGATCTCGACACACACTCAATTTGCCTGATACTAGTGGTTATTTGTTTGTTTAACCTCTTGCGCTTGGTGCTATGTGTTGACGATAGAAACACTCTTTGTATGACGAGGGTTGGTAGAAGCCAAACAAGAAGGCCCGCTTATGCGGGCCTTCTATTAGTGAGTGAATAGAATTAATTAAACTTAGCGCTGCTCTTAAAGGGTGATTTTGTACAGCTTTAGAAGTGCCAACGAATACGGGCATTACCGTTAGCACCAACACCGCCCTCAGAAGTTAACGAGCCGCCTAAGCCTACATCCAATGTCACGTCGGCAGCTAGACGCTTACTTAAAGAACCATTGATGGAGAAGACCGTGGAGTGATCTTCTGGGATATCGTAAGTCATATAGCCATTAGCATTGACAAGGTTGATGCCGATTTCATTATTGGATGTATAGACATTACGCTTTAAGGTTGCCTGCAGCATATAGCCAATTGACTCATGGGCTCCCTCAAACTCTAAGCCTAAACCAAGATCCACTACGGTCTGAGAAAGATCATCACGCTTTAAGTATGAAGACTTGCTCTCACCAATAGTGTGCCAGCCAAGATCAGCAAGCAACATAGGACGAACGCTTAGAGCTCCCATATGGAAGTGGTACTTAAAGTAATTACTGCTCATCAAGAGCCAACTACGCTCGTCAAACTTTTGTTCACCTATCTTAACGTTTGGAATGAAGCTGCGGTCATTAATGAGATAGCCACCAGTTAAATATGACTGAAACTCAAAACCCTCTTTCTGCTCAAACGAGAAGTATCCAGTGACACCGTACATGATGGCATCATCTTCCGACCTTGTATCCTTATTATCGATCTTAGTGGCGTTAAAGGCACCACCTACAACAATACGACCATCTTTCTTAGGAAATACACGGTCATAGCCTATGTTAGTACTCAGAGTATGTTCTTTGAGATCGTCTTCATGCAGCACACTACCACTTACATCAACAAAGATACTCTCATGAAGCATAGTCTCTTCGCTTGCAAGAGATAGTTCGTTAATAGCTTCAGCTGTACCTATAGCAGCAACTGGAGTATATGTAGCTGTTGAAGAGCGAGCACTGCGGCGTAACGATGCCAAGCGAGTATCAATAGCGCGACGAACTGGAGCTACTAACTTATTTGGATGAATCGTTCGAGCTACTTTGCGTTTTAATTTAGCTGTACGGTTTGCAATAGAGATTAAAGAATCGGCTCCTTTATCTGAGTTTTGCATAGTCAAGGCATCTTGCAATGCAACCTCTTGGAACTTGTTATCACCGTTCTTGTTATGCTCTATGATAGACTGCAACTCATCACGTGCTCCCGGCACTGGATCATTCTCAAAGAAGCTATCTACTACCTCGTCTTTGCTATCTACAATCTCATCTAAAGTTGGAGGAACAAAGTCAGGATCTTCAATTGGCTCACCTAAGCCAGGGATCTCCTCTGGCTCTACAGGAGGTTGAGTACCATCGGCCTCCGGCTTTGGCGGAACCAAACTAATGAAAGCCAAAATGATCTTGTTATCTTTAATATAAGTATCAATTTCAACTGCAATGCCATGAGTATCATACTCAACGATCTTATCTGTGCGATTATCAATGAGCTTATCCGCTCTAATCAAAGTTCCAGGTTTGCCGAAACGAACATTGTTTAAAGACAAGAAATCATTGGAAAAGTGAGCTTTAACTTTAGTGTCCTTTGCAAGAGTTAAAGTACCAAACACATCTAAACCAACCCAGTCAGAGCCATCAGGCATAATGCGATGCGGTCTAAGATCGCTAAGGGCAACTAATTTGTTAACTGCAATATTGCCATAAGCCTTTTGGGCACCTGAGGTAGTCAAGGTATTGATATTGATTTTGCCATTTGAAGCAGTCTTTAAGTTGCCATCCTTAAGATGCCACTTATTAACATTAATGGTACCTCTCATATCAGCAAAGAGAGTTCCACTAGCCACATCATCAGGTAAATCCAATTTACCGAAAATTACGTGAACACCGTTAACAGTTAACTTTGAGTCTGGACTGATATCTAAAAATTTAGGATTGTAATTACCTAATACCTTAATGTTACCGAGCTCAACTACTGACTTATTCTTAAGCTTAATGCCACTATGTAACAAGAAAGTTAGGCCATTCTTGTCATGGTTTATGAAAGTGGAATTATCCATGTCGAAGCTAGCCTGAAACGAGTTCATGTAGCTGTCGATCTTTGAGTTCTTAGCCTTGATATTGCCCTTGTAGTGAACCGAGTAATCATATCGTGAGTTGCCCTGCACCAGCTGCTGCTTAGAGCCACTACCACCTTTATCATGGAATACAGGAACATCACCGCCAAATCTTACGATAGAGTTGTCTAAGATAAGATCGCTCTCAAGCCAAGCATTACGACCAATGTTTAAGGTAGAGTTAGTAAGATTCATCGTGGAGAATCTAAAACCACGCTCAGTCCAATAAGCATCATCAAAGTCGCCTTCAAAATGATCAGCCCAGCCTTGCATAGTAATCATGGCATTCTTAACTGTCGCATTGCCATACTGAGCATGCGAACCTCCATCCATAATCAGATGACGGTTACTAAACTTATATGACTCATCGGCACTATCGGCATACTCAAGCTTAATGCTAGTACTACCCTGATAGTCATCGTGAACCATGACTTGTGAATTGATGGAGCTAAAGTCGAGAAGGTTATTGCCATTAGCTCTCAGAGCATAGGTTGCACCTGCTGATCTAGCATCATAGCGATAGAACGCTTCATCATAACTAGAAGGACTTAAAGCAATAGCCTCTCCAGCCATACAAAATAGGATTGGTGAGATCGCCACTTTGATCATGGTTGGTAAAGATAATGATTGTGTGGTTTGATGTTTAGACTTTTCAATTCCCACGTTTGCATTAAGGCTATTTCTTGTAGGCATAACAGTGTCCTTCTACTCGGTCCCTCACTGTGCAGGCAAGAGTAATTTCTACTAACTATTGATTTGCGATAGCAACATCCTTAACAAGTCTTTTATTGCACAAAAAGCATATTCTGATTGTATCTAAGTTACTAATTTTTTAAGGCATTTTCCGCATATTTATCGAAAAATGTGATCTGCATATGACTACTTTTGACTGTATCTATAAAAATTTAAATCTAATATAAATGTATGTAAAAACTATGTTAAGAATGCCTAAACTCGATATAACAGCTAAGCTACAAATTTAGCCAGTAGTGCTGCTTCTTCGAGCCATCAGTGCATGAGTGCATGTGCGTACAAATCAGATAAATACGGAATTTATTAAGATCTTAGAGAGAGCTTATTTGGCGTAGCGTAATTATGCCTCACGATCTTAAATGCCTTAAATACGGCTACCACATGCTTAAAATTTGCTCTGATCGTGTGCACTCCTATAACTTTTTTAGTGCGGATTACTGTTTTATAAGTACCTACATTAGTCCGTTTTTAGACTATTAAAATATGACAAAAGATCGCCGAAAAATCCCATAAATATCAGTATCTAGTTTGCTAGCAGCATCAATGAGATCATAGGATTACAGTCATTGAACAACTAAATTTACACTAAGCGCTATAAGCTTTCTTGTGAAACAAAATGAGAAACGACATACACGTTTTAGACATGTTTTTGCATGCTCAGAGGGCTGATGGTCTGTAGCTTGTATGGATATATTGATGAACTAGCCAAAGATGGTCTTCATTAGTTGGCTGACGGGGATATGGATTAATCAACAGAATGGTTTTATTGCTTAATTGATGGGAGCAATTAACAGTACTTGTATTGCGATCTTAAGAGTCAGCAAGCATCTAACTTAGCTTGCTGATCCATACTTTCATATTTACAGATGACTAATTGCGATCTTTTTTGAAGAGTCTGGGTCTTCGTTTGTAGTGCTAGAGTCAGCCGCTGTATCGTTAGCCTCTGCGCTCTTGTCCTCAGATACTGCCTCATCTTCATGGGCGTTATGAGCGAGCAGGTTAACTGAGCTCTTAGTTAACAGAGCGTTTGACTGGCGAAGACGCATTGAGGCAATTTGGGTTACACAAGGTACTGTCACTTTATATGAAGGGCCGCCGATCTCTAAAAGAGATAAGAGCACACGTTTGACTACGTCAAGGCCAGAACTAATAGCATGAGCAAGCTCATAAGCAGCACGACTAACGCTGTCAGTAGCATTAACAATACTATTTTGAGCAACGCCAGCTAAACTTGAAAAGATGGTGGACAATGCCTCGGAGAGCATCAGCAGCGAATTTGTAGATAGTAATCTGTAATCGCCTTGCTGCACTGCTTTTAGCACAAGCTCTCGAGATTGAGGTACTGCTAGAGCAGTATTACTCTTTGAGATCTCATCTTTACTATCTTCTATTTTGATGGCCGCCTTTGCCTCTTGCTCGCTTAAAGAGTTAATGAGGAGATCACGCTCTTTATCACCAAGATCATCATAGATTTTCTTGGTCATAGACATCAAAATACAACGCTCTATAACAGGCACTGAGTCGTCTTTGTCGTAGCTTACGTTGAGATGATCAGCTACATCACATACTACTGTTCTGTAATCAGGCCCTTTACCGCCTCTGAGCAGATTAGCTACTGCATGGCCACCGCAGGTGCGCAATTGCGCACTAATAAGATGGGTATAGTGGCGGTGATTTGGATAGTGGCGCATAAAGAGCTGCTCTTTTTCAATGCTCTTAAGATCGTCACTTGCCTTCATCAGCCTAATAATGACATCTAACTCCTCTTGTAGTGCTGCTTGCAAGACAGGGTCAAGATCAACATCAAAGGTATATTTGTCGAGCATAAGGACATCTCCAAAACACAACTATTGTTATTGTATTACTAAAGACATAGTTATAAGTAAGGAATTGATGTTAGCAAAGATACAGACTCTGATCCGCCTTTAATGATGATCTAAGCCCTTATTAAACATATGCTTTTCCCAAAAACAAAAAACCTGCATCAGCAATCAACTGAGGCAGGTTTTTAAAATGTGAAAGTTAGCCTTCCCACATTAGCGCTTTTGTGAAAAACCCATCAAATCGTCATAATTATTTTGGGTCAAAAGTACATAACCATCAGCAATTAGTAGCGAACTGAGCTCATGGTAGCTAACTTCTTACGGTTATGCCATGCCTGGATATAACGAGTAGTTCCAGTACGGCCACGGGTTGCCATAGAAGAAGTAATAGCGTACTCACCACGGTAAGCAACACCGTCTAGAAGCTCGCCTTCAGTAATGCCGGTTGCAGCAAAGTAGCTCTCATTGGAGGTAATGAGGTCATCTATGCTACGAATGGTATCAATGGAAATGCCGTCTGCTTCGATATTCTTACGCTCTTCGTCAGATAGAGGGTTTAAACGAGTTAACATCTGAGCGCCAGTACCCTTTAAGGCACAAGCAGTGATTACAGCCTCAGGAGTACCACCAATGCCCATTAAAACGTCCATCTGATGGCGTGGATCTGCAGCCATTAAAGCACCTGCTACATCACCATCGGTGTATAAGTGAATACGAGCGCCAGCAATACGGATATCGTTGATTAACCCTACGTGACGTGGCTTATCTAATACGAAGATGTTCAGCTCAGAAACTGGCTTGCCTAAAGCAAAAGCAATCTTCTTTAAGTTATCAGCAACAGGAGCGTCTAAGTCAATTACATTAGCAGCTTCTTTACCTACTACTAACTTCTTGCAATAGTAAGAACGACCTGGATTGAACATGCCGCCCTTTGGAGTACAGCCAATAACCGCAAGACCATTTGGTCGACCATAGGCAACAGCATTAGTACCCTCAACTGGGTCAACAGCGATATCGATCTCAGGGCCGTCACCAAAGCCAACCGCCTCACCGTTGTAAAGCATTGGAGCGTGATCTTTTTCACCTTCACCGATAATCACAGTACCGCGAATATGTACTGACTGGAAAGCGATACGCATGGCGCTAACTGCAGCACCATCAGCTTCTTCTTTCTCACCACGACCTACTAAACGGGCTGCTGCAAGTGCACCTGCCTCTGTTACACGAACTAACTCTAAAGCCAGATTTCTATCAGTTAAATGCTGCTCAACAGACATAGCACACCTCTTAATCTCATAGACCACACCAAGTAATTGTGTCTAAGCACTACTAAGTTGGCTTAAGCATACAAACTAGGTATGTACAACAACAGCTAGGCAAACAAAAACAAAGGTCAGCTGCATCTTACGCCATATATTAGCGACGGAGTGCATTCTAGCACAAACAAACATACCTACCTTATCTCAAGGCTAGGGCACAGCTCACAAATCTTTAAGCTAAAGTGCAAATATATCCGTTTTTTCATCAAAGCGGCTTAGTCTGCTAGAAAAACGTGCTGTCAAACGCTGTGAAATCAATAAACGAGTCGAGTTGAGACGGTTGGATACTCGACCAGATGAGTCAAGTTTAGACAATAGGATACTCGACGAGACGAGTCGAGTTGAGTTGAGTTGAGTTGAGTTGAGTTGAGTTGAGACGGTTGGATGCTCGAGCACACGAGACGAGACGAAGAGAATATGGCGCAATAAAATACGTATGATTGCGTTGGGGTGAAAATAGACGTGATTATGGGGTGAGAAATGGGCAGCAAAGCTTAAACGTGATATTCGCTAGGCACGTGATATTGGCGGGTATGCGATGATTAGGCATAAAGATGAGAGCATAAAAAAGACCGCAGAATCTTGCGACTCTGCGGCCTCTTTAGCTATCAACTAATGTTGATAACTGTGTTTAACTCATCAACGATTACTCGAGGATGGTTGAAACAACGCCTGC
>Bissell_p2__coassemble_594_pt1 | contig 25921 bp, 9 predicted proteins | sample Bissell_p2__metabat2_high_PE_026 | metagenome-assembled genome bin Bissell_p2
AAAAGGCCATAGTATAGAGGTTTTAGGCTTATGTAGATGAATGTGAGTTAAGTGGCTGCATTCTGGCATTATAGTCAGCTGCGTGTGGTAGTTTGAGTGGCTATAAAAATAAAGGGCCCAGATGACAAAAGTCAGCTGAGCCCTTTAGATTATGGAGTATTTTAAAACGGTTAGTGCTTTGCGCTGCCTACATCACCAACGGAGTGACGAGTTACGTCAAGGTCTTTTGGATCGATGCGTTTTTCATCTAAGTGGAAGAACTGCAGCTCATTTAACAGGGACTGGATTAAGGATACACAGTAAGATGAAACGTCGGCTGCATTACCGGATACATCCACAGACTGCTGAGCCATCTCAGAGATGTGTTGTAAGTTGCCTGAAATTTCAGCAGTTGCCTGAGTTTGCTGGCTTGCAGCATCCGCAATTTCGATAATCTGATTGTTTACATCACGTACAGAATCAGCAATCTCGCCTAAGGTAGACTCAAGCTCACCTGCATTGCTGGCCATAAGTTCAATCTGGTCAACAGAGTTATGCATGGAGTCAGTAGCAGCCTGAGAGTCGTTCTGAATCGACAGCACCATGGCTGAAATTTCTTTGGTGGACTCAGATGTACGGGATGCAAGAGCACGAACTTCATCAGCAACCACGGCAAAGCCACGACCAGCCTCGCCAGCACGAGCAGCCTCAATAGCAGCGTTGAGTGCCAGTAAGTTGGTTTGAGCAGCAATGTCATCAATGGTGCTAACAATGGAACCAATCTTCTGAGACTGGTCGGCAAGACGGTTAACCTTATCAGCATCGTTACGAGTGAAAGAAGCCATCTCTTTAATATGATTTACAGTTGCACGAACCTTTTCCATACCAGTAACGGTAATTTTGCTTGCGTCAGTGGAGGTCTCTTGTGCACGTAAACAGTTCTTAGCAATGTTACCAGTGGTAGATACTAACTCATCAGCTGCAGCTGCAATCGCAATAGATTGGGACTCTGCTGAAGATGCGCCAGTGTTAATTGCAGATGAGGATTCATTTAAGAGATCTGACTGAGTCTCCAGGTGCTTGGAAACAGCAATAGTTCTTGCAACGATATGGTTTAAGGTACCAGCCATCTTGTCAAATGACTTGATGATGCGACCAATTTCGTCGTTGTGAACCTTATTTACATCAACATTAAGTCTAAAGTCACCATTCTCAAGCAGGTTTGCGATACGAACAATTTCCGCAGTGCTGTTGGAGATGTACAGGTAAATAGAGCTAGCAATCGCAATGGAGCTTATTACCACTAAGAGGGTAATGATAGAAGTTATATAAATCAGATGGTCTAAATCAAGCTCAGCAAGCTGAGTTGCAATGTACTTAGTGTAGGATACTACCAGTGCTGCGACGTTAGCGTTGGCTGCAGATGAGTAAGGCAGAATATCAGACAGGAAAGTTACTTGAGCCTCTTCATACTGACCGGCAAGGAGCTGTCTTTCGAACTTAGAGTTTTCTAATGCGCCAACTAAGGCCTCCATGCTTCTAAGAGTCTTAGCCGCCAACTCTGGCTCAATATCTAAACAAAGATGAGGATTTGCCTCTTTGAGCTCTTTAACAGCTCTGATACCGTCATTGACGATTTGAGGATTAGACTCAACCTGCAGTTTGTGCAGCCAGCTGTGTACAGCATTGTACTTCTTATAAACTTCATAAGTACCTGCCATACCATCATTAACCATATGGAAAACTTCTTTCTCCTGGTTTGTAGTCTTGATCATTGCGTACAGAGCAATAACTGCAATAACCACCGATAACAGGATTACTAAAGAGAATCCTATGTATAGCTTTCCTTTAAGACTTAAATCTTTCAGCATGAACGTATCCTGTCTTACACACTAACAGAGTAAAACTCCATCAGAATGTATGAGTTAAGACCCCAGATAATGTGAAGCTTCATCGTACTCTACTTAGGAAAAGTACAACTACGCCTCTTCTCCCCGTCGTAGGCGCTCTTCAGATTAGAGCCTGAAGATCATAGGTAGCCACGACCTACTATACCTTCATGTGATAGTCATCCTGGATTGTCTCCACACTCGAGGATGAACTAAAGACCTAAGCATTCAGCTGCAATTAAAAAATACTAAGGTCATCTTCACGTTTGACAGACCATGAAGTACACAATCAGGTTTCCTATTAGCACATAATAAAGCGCAACTTCACAGCAGCAACTAAAACTCAACCATAGTTGATATGTACTTTAATAGAAAAATGTTTGATTGATTCAAGGTGCCTTATGTAGACAACAAAGCTTGAAAGGATCAAAGGATGACTTATTAAATCATCGTATCTTCTTTCATGGCAAAACATCGATAACGTTATGGTTATCAACGCCTACACGCAAATCCTATCACGATTTCTAATAAATTTTTCTTGCGTTTTGTTGCATTTTGCATATCAAACAGTGCCATTAATGTCTAAATAACCCACTAAGATGACTGCCAAATTTTGATAACAAATAATCAACACTTTAACTAAAAGCTTGTACTGCCCGCATTTTTTCGGGATCGGAGTGGCTTGCTCATTTTTAAGTTAAAGATTTTGATTGTCTAACTAAGACAAGTTTGAGTGGCTTTATTTTTTGGTGTGAGTTCCATCAAAGTTTTTGATAAATTTACGCAGCGCACATTAAATGTGCATATACAAGAAAACTTTCAGAGCTAACAGCACGATGTGCAAACCTAGATACAACCTTTACTTATTAGTAACTTAGCTAAAAGTTAATGTTTACCATGCATATTTGATCGAGCAGTTGATCTCTAGATAAGCATTGACATTCTTCACTTTCTTGCCGACTAGTAAACTAGTAGACACCATCCCGCCCCATAGTATTAAACATAATTAAGCACACCCAACTGTCAATACTGTATAAATGAGTGCTGCTTTCAATACCCAATGTTTGTGTACATTGCTACCTTTATACTTCTTAAGAATGATAAGCAGCCTCATACAATGTAGGCTTTATATCTACCTGCACATTACAGATTAATGGACTCTGCGGGGCATATTCTTTGATGGAGTTCACTTTTATTTGTGCATTAATGTGTCTTAGCTATCCAACGTCTGTGTGCGAAGCCTTCTGTATAAACATCTACATACCAGGGCAGCTTACATTGCAATACCTAAATAGCTAGATAGAGCTTAACTTAGTGCACTAATCATCGAGCAGCTAAATAAGTGGCTTGAATTTTGTCTTGTATAAAAGCAAAAGGCCTTCCAAACTTGCATCTAGAAGGCCTTTTAATTATCTAACTAGCTTTATCAGGCTGAGGAGCTAGGAACATAGCTGTTGCTATGCCTTGCCTGATTTAAAGTTTATGCGTTAGTTAAGTTTTCTAAGTTTTCTTGAGCTTGGGCTGCAGACTTTTCAATCGCCTTGGCAACGTCAGCATCAATACGCTTGAAGTTTAAGTCACGCTTGTCAATCTGAGACTCGTCAATAGTGAAGAAGTCGAGCTCATCAAGCAGACCATTAATCAGGTTGGTACAGTAATCAGCAACGTTAGCTGCATTAGAAGCAACGTCTACAGACTGCTGAGCCATCTCAGAGATACCCTGCATGTTGTTAGAGATTTCGCTAGTAGCGTTAATCTGCTCTTCAGCTGCAGTAGAAATCTGAATAATCTGATCGTTTGCGTTATTAACAGCATCACGTATGTTAGACAGAGTGTTCTCTAAGTCAGAAGCTTCCTCAGCAACAGAGTTCATCTGTTCAACAGACTCATTCATAGATGAGGTAGCCTGCTCGGAGTCAGCCTTAACACCAGCAACCATTGCAATAATTTCTTTAGTTGATGCAGCGGTACGAGATGCCAGTGCACGAACTTCATCAGCAACCACGGCAAAGCCACGACCTGCCTCACCAGCACGAGCAGCCTCAATAGCTGCGTTCAGTGCAAGTAAGTTAGTCTGAGCGGCAATATCCTCAATGGTACCAACGATAGAACCAATCTTCTGTGACTGCTCTGCAAGGCGAATAACCTTAGAAGCGTCCTCACGAGAGGTCTCTGCCTGCTCCTTAATACGGATAACAGTTGCTCTAACCTTATCTACACCATTGTTAGTCTCAACACGCGCAACCTCTGAAGTGCTCTGAGCGTTGTGACAGTTCTTAGCAATATCAGCAGTAGTTGATACCATCTCATCAGATGCAGCTGCAACAGTAAGAGCACGAGTCTCAGCTTCCTTAGCACCAGAGATAACGGCTACAGAAGCAGTATTTAAGGTCTGTGAGCTAGTTCTTAAAGCATCAGAAATAGCAATGGTACGTGCAATAGCACGGTTTAAAGTGAAAGCGGTCTCTTTAAATGTAGTAAAGATGTCACCGATTTCATCCTTGTGTAACTTGCTCTCGTCGAACTTGATCTTGAAATTACCGCTCTTAATACGCTCTGCAGCGTCTTTAATGCCTAAAGTGCTTTCAACAATGTAGCTGTACAGTACATAGGCAATGAACAGAGCCAGAATGGTACCGCCAATTGCAACTACGAGAGTGATGTACAAATACTCAGTCATATCAAGCTCGACTACCATGTGGTTTACATCATTGGTATAGCTGTAGATGAGCTTAGAAAGATTGGTATTAGAAGCTGACAGTGAAGGTAAAACTTCAACTAAGAAGACTTTATCGGCCTCTTTATATTGGCCCTCCATTACTAAAGTCTTGAAACGGCCGTTTTGCAGCACATCAACTAAAGTACGTAATGACTGACGAGTATCGTTAGTCAGATCAACATACTTGTGGGTTGGCAGAGTATCAATAACACGCTCGAGGCTCTTAACATAATCAAAACCTTCAGAAACCATCTTGGCATCTGGGTTAGCCTGTAAAATGTGTAACCAGCGGTGAACGGAATTGTATGACTTATGCACATCGAAGATAGCGGCGATGTCTTTAGTTACTAAGACACGAACGTCGTTACCTACTCTAGAAGCACTCATAATTGAGAAAACAGCAATGCTAGCCACGGTTAACGCAATCAAAATCACAAAGCCGAATCCCGATAGCATCTTACCTTTTATGCTCAGGTTCTTGAACATAAGAAAAGCTCCTCAAAGAACGAAAAATACTGAATCTAAAAAAGAAACAGCACCCGTTTGATACTTATGTCTGTTATAAACTACTAGCACGAGATAGTAATCTCATGCATTCAAATAACCATATATGGCATATCTAAATATCAAGCAATATATAAATCATCTACATTTGGGTGTTTAAATATTTGGACACAATAGACATTATCATCGCATAGTATGGTTATAAAAACTCTCATACACTTCACGTAATAGCTAAAAAAGCTACGGATAACGGTTAACTTGGATAATACCTATCTAGCTTTGTATTACTCAACTTAACGTACCAGTGCAAGAATAAATCATGAGTAAAAGCAAAACTGCAACTTCAGGCATAAGCATGTAGGAACGTTTTACCTAAACTTACATTTATACTAACAATGGATGTTTAGTGTACAACAGTAAGCGCATATTCTGCCAGTTATATAGACTGACTAGGGTATGGATTTTAGCGAACTTTAGTAACTTATAATACAAGCTACATCACAACTTCAATCTAGTTTACACGTCAAACATCGCTATATAGCTCTTGATACAACGTAACCTAATCAACCTAATGAACAAATTTGCAGCCTTTCCACCTTAGTAACAAGCTTGCTCTATGTCTCAAAACAAGTATATCCATATGAGTCAAAAAGAGGCTTAAACAAGCATAGCAATTAGTCCTTTACCTTGGATCCACGTGAATAACAAGACTCAACAAACTGCTAAAAACATTATTGAATTTGTTGAGTCAACACTACACTGTGCCCTTAACTAGAAAAAGTGTAAAGTTCATTGTATATTTTGAATCTACAAAATCACTGACTATTCAATACCGCCATCATTTTTGCACCACAGGAGTGCAAAATAGCTTTAAAGGCATGGACAATCATAGTTGCTAGCTAAGTCAAACGTGCTCCATATTAGATCGTTTTAACGATCACTAGATACGCTCTTGCTAGTAACTGAGTGAATGGCAAAACAAGGCCTTCTATGTTGATTTGCAGCTTATTATGCTAAAAGAATACCCAAATAATGATTATGAGTGAGTTACAGATCACAAGATCACACTAATTTATACCTGTCTATACCATGCGATCACAAGATCACCACCGTTGTTTGCAAAGCCATCTACTAAAACTAAGAGAAAAACGCTCAGCAGCGGCACTCTTGCTTAAACAGACTCAAAAGCTCAGCTGATACTAGCTGCATATAAGGCACAAAGATCACAGCCTAAATTGAATATAAGAACAAGCGACGCCCAAATATCACAGCCTAGAGTGAATATAAGAACAAGCGACGTCCTAAGATCATAGGCATATAGGTTCTTAAGATCACAGCCATCACAAGGGCCAAGACTTATTGGCACTTGCGGCAATAAATGTAGAGTGAATTGCAAATGTCAGGCTTAAACGCCTAGACTAGTTTGTCTGAAGACTTGCTTAGATGCTGTTTGTGTAATGTCTTTCTAAAGACACTACTGACTACACCAAAAATCTCAAAGTTTGGCCTGCCATCATCAAAGTAGCTAACGTAGTTATTCAACCCCTGTTCATGCTTAAGCAATGCATCTTCAAAAAAGGCAAACTTACGCAAGGAAAATTTGCCATTCACCTTCACCGCTACTATTTGTCCAGGCTCAGCAATAATGTCTCGACGGATCACCAGAAAGTCGCCTTTAAAGATACCCTCATCTTTAAAGGAATCTGATCCCATCCGAAAGACAAAACTGTACGGAGCATTAAGATCAAGTACTTCGTTAAGGTCAATTCCCTTAACCTCGCTATCTCCATTAATAGGATCGTCTTTGTGCTCTTGGTATAACATGTGTCCCAATCTAGCTCTCCTAATTAATGGTTCCCTTTAGACGACAAACGTTAAGTAGTGCAGCGTGACACTTCTAATAAAGGCTAAGTGGCCTAAACAACCATCCTGAGTAAATCTCATTTAGATGCGATTTTTGAGGCTGTTTTTGCACAGTTTAGTTTGTATTGTTCTCTTGCATGGTACAATATAAAGTTAAATCCAATGACTTGTGCCTTCATAGCCAAGTCTTGAACTTTTGCGCCAACTTAATTGTATTGTACAAGCAGTTATGTGTTGTAGCTAACAACTTAACTGACCATAACTTGCTTTGTTTACTGTAAGTAACTACATATTACTTATACATGCCAAATAAATGAGCACTCTCTTACTTATGTTTGTGTTCACATGCTCTAGTGCTTATCGCTCTAGAAATGGCGCAGGCTAGTCTTTCGTAGTTTCATTTAGGACTCAAGATGCAACAATTTACCTATACCATCAAAGATCGTGACGGCATTCATGCACGTCCAGCTGGTGCACTGATTAAAGAAGCTAAGTCCTTCAAGAGCAAGATCACCATCGACGCCCATGGCAAGACTGCCGATTTAAAGGGCGGTATCTTTGCGCTCATGGGCTTAGGTATTCGTTGCGGCTGGGAAGTTACCGTCACCATCGAAGGTGAGGATGAGGAAGTTGCAGCAGCTAAGCTTCAAGAGCTCTTTGCTTCCACCATCTAACTAAAAGACGCTCTCTTAGCGCACCATGTCATCTCACATGCGCACTCTTTTTTAGGTCACTCTTAACTTGCTTAAGAGTGGCCCTAGCCTTTCTTACAACCTCCCCATATCTGCAAAGTTTACTTTTGCCCTCTCTCTTTGCTCGCCTACCCATCATGGCTTGCCATTCATCTGTTCATCGATTTTTGTATGGAACTAAGTACAAACGTCTAGCATTCTTTTAGCTCATCTACCGCATCGCTTATTGCAATGAGCAGCATCTTGTTCAACGAACTCTTATGTGCACGAGGCTCATTGATCGCTGTAAATGAATGTCGATGGTCACACTTTTGATAATTTTTAAGCAAATGTCGGATTTTTGTGTGCTTTCTAAGTTTTCCCTAAGCTAGTTAAGAAATAATAAGTTCACACAGGGCGACGAAGCCTTTTTCCTGTTTCGATACTTCGTCGCTATTTGGTTTAAGTATCACCACGCATACGGAGTGACTATGAGCGACCTTTTCGGCAAGTTAAAAGATACCGTTGGTAAGAATATTCCATCAAATATCCCATCAGGTGCTGGCATGCTTGGCGCTGCAGGCGTAGGCGGCTTAGTAGGCGCTCTGTTTGGTGGTTCAAAGGGTGTTAAAAAAGCCGCTAAGAATGTTGCCGTAGTTGGTGGTTCAGCAGCTTTAGCAGCCCTTGCTTACAAGATGTACGATAACTGGTCTAATAGCCGCAAGGCCCAAGATCAGGCTGCCAATGTACCTCAGGGTGGCTATGGAGCCCCTCAAGGTGGTTATGGCGCTCCACAAGGTGCCTACGGTGCCCCTCAAGGCGGTTATGGCGCTCCACAAGGTGGCTATGGTGCTCAAGGCGGTTATGGTCAGAGCGCTCCATCTGATGATCCTTTTGCCGCTTACAATGCTGCGCAGCAAAACCAGCCATTAGCTCTGCCAAATGATGATGCCGGCAAGCTCATTTTACAGGCCATGATCTTTGCTGCTCGTGCTGATGGTCATATCGATCGTCAAGAGCAGGAGATGATCTTAAAGACTGCTCAAACCGTAAGCCCTGATTCAAACTTCAATGCCACTATCAGCCAGTTCTTAAATGCACCGCTTGATCCAAAGGCATTAGCTTCCAAGGTTTCAAATCAGCAGCAGGCATTTGATATTTACAGACTTTCAGCTACTGCCATTGTTGCTGATAACGACATGGAACGTCGTTACTTAAGCGACTTAGCTGCAGCTTTAAACCTCGATTCAATGACAATTGCCCAGCTTGATAATGACGCCAATCAGCTGCGTCTGCAATTATCACAAAGTTAACAAGACCTCTATCGCCAAGCACTTGCTGCTTGGACAATAATCATTAAAAAGGCCTGCAGTACACAACTGACAGGCCTTTTTTATATTAACTTTCACCATCAGCCTTCATTTTGCATTAGCGCAGCACTTGCTACGCTGACCAAGCGCTGATGGTGATCATGTTTATTTAGCTGTTGAGCTCTTTTGCTAGCTTAGGTCTACCTCTGGGCTTAATTCTAGCTATGGATTGAGGTCTACCTTTTGTCATAGGTCTAGCGGTGGACTTAGTCTACATCTGGGCTTAAGTCTAGTTGTGGGCTTAGTCTAGCTTTGGCTATTTGTGCGGTGGGTATTCCTTTTGAATGCGCTGCAACTCGGTGTAGATACGTTTATCGGAAATTGGGCCGATAACACCAAGATGCTGGGCAAAGTAAGAAACACGGAGCTCCTCAATCATCCAACGTACATCCTTTAGTGGAGGTGGCAGTAAGTCAGTATGGTATGACTTAACTACTTTCTCATACTCGTCCTCTAAGTTCTCGAGAGTACGCATGTACATCTGATCGCGCACCACATCGCGATTGAGTCTTTGAACACGCTCTAATGCAGCCTGTAAGTAGCGAGGCATTTCCTTTAGGTGCTCAGGACCGCAATCGGAGATAAAGCCCTTGTAAATAAGGCTATCCAGCTGATGGTTAAGGTCTGCATAAGATCTTGCCAAGTCAAAAGAGATATTGCCCTTTAATAGGCGCTTTAACTCATGAGCCTTAACTAAGCTTTGCTCTACAACATTGGCAACAGCTAAAGCCTCATCATTAAGCTCACCGCGAACGATCTCACGAATGCGGTTAAAGTTATCCTCATCCCAAGGTACACCACCATTGCGCTCCATGATGTTGCTAATCGCACACAACATCAAATCAAAGATCAGTTCTTTGATAGAGCCAAGTGGCTGATAGTACATGGAGAGCTTGGCTCTATTAGGCAGATGAGTCTCAAGATATGAGGTTGGTGTCTTTAAGCTTAAAGCAATCAGCTTAACGGAACCTGCTCTCATCGCACGCTCTTGACGCTGTGGATTGTCATAGAGCTCTAAAGTTACACCATCGCCGTGATCTGTTAGCGCCGGATATGCTGTAATACGCAGTGATCCTTGCTTAGTAACTTGCTCACGCTTAATGGTGCCATACTCCCATGAGGTGGCAGGAGGTGCTACCTGATGAGTCTTAACTACCTGATGTAAGACCTCACGAGCCTTGCCTTGAAGTCTTGATGAAAGCGCGGCAAAGTCCTTACCAAAAGCCATCTCTTTACCATCGACACCTTCAACTGAGAAGTTGACGAATAAGTAAGGTTCAATCAAGCTCTTATCAAAATCCTCGGCAGTAACAATCTCACCACCCATACGAGTAAGCTCTTGAGCCACTGCAACAAAGAGGTTTTCCGAGACTACACGCTTATTCTTGCCTTTAGCACTATTAGAGGAGTTGTTAGCTAAGCCACCTTGAGCCGCTGCCGCGCCCGCACCTAAGTTAGTGGATGCATGCATAGAGTTGTTCACTGAGGCTGCAGAAATGCCTGAGGCATCAGTCTCAATAAAGCTCATAAAGTATGGACGTAAGCTATCTTCTAATGCCTTAGCATACTCAGGTGCCGGAATGAGATTACGACGTAATCTCTTTGGCAGTGAACGAATCAAGGAGGCAAAAAGCTCCTGACGTAAGCCGTCAATTTGCCATAAGAAAGCATCAGCTTTGACCTGATTTAATACAGTAATTGGGATATGTACTGTAACACCGTCACGATCAGAGCCAATATCGAAGACGTAGCTTAACTTAAAACGCATCGAGCCTTGAGACCAGAACTCAGGATAGAGCTTGTCTTCAATGCTCATGATGTCAGTGCGTGAGATAGTCTCGTAGCTAAAGTCTAAGAAGTGTGGATCTTCTTTAGACTTAGTGCGCCACCACTTGTCAAAGTCACGAATATTGCAAATATCGCTTGGGATGCGCTCTGCATAGAACTGCTCTAATGATGAGGCATCTACTAAGAGATCACGACGTCTAACCTTGTCCTCAAGGTACTCTACATCGTCAATCAGCGATAGGTTGTGCTTATAGAAGCGATGGTTGCAATCGATATTGCCCTCAACAAAACCATCACGAATCATCAGCTCATGACAAAGTTTTGGATCAATATCCTGATACTGTACTAAACGCTTTTGCACAATTGGCAGACCGTAGATACTACGGGTCAGATAGGCCATCACACAGCCATTCTTCTTAGACCAATGTGGCTCGTTATAGCTATTCTTAATTAAATGCGGAGCTGCAGCTTCGGCATAGCCTGGATCAATAGCCGCAACTGTTCGAGCAAATAGACGAGTAGTCTCAGCAAGCTCAGCAGCGCAAAGCCACTTTGGTGGCTTCTTGGCAATTGGAGAGCCTGGGAAGATTAAGAACTTAGTACCACGCGCACCGATATAGTTATTGCCATTAGGCTCAACCATACCAATGTGGCTTAATAAACCAGCAATCAGCGATCTATGAATGGCTTCATACTCAGCTTTCTCGTCATTGAAGTTAAGGCCTAGCATTTGGGCTGATGCTCTTAACTGACGGTGTACATCTAACCACTCACGGACGCGTAAGAATGAGATGAACTCTTGCTTGAGCTGACGGCGCATAGCAGAGTTGCTAAGCGAACCTTGTAACTCACGAATATACTCGTAGAGCTTGAGGTAAGAGAGGAAGTCTGACTTTTCATCAAAGAAGCGCTTGTGATACTGAGTTGCTGCCTCTTTCTTGTCAATTGGATACTCGCGTGGATCCATGACCGCAAGAGCTGAGACAATAACTAACACCTCAGAGAGAGCACGATATTTAGATGCCTCAATAATCATACGACCTAAGCGTGGATCGCATGGCAGTCTTGATAAGGTACGGCCAACTTGTGTGAGCTGTAAATGCTCACCATCTGGACCAAAATTACCCTTGCCAATCACAGTAGCACCAAGTTCATCAAGCAGACGTAAACCGTCGCTTACCTGACGTTGCTGTGGAGCATCAATAAATGGGAAGCTCTCTACTCTACCTAAGCGTAAAGAGGCCATCTGCAGCAATACCGAAGCTAAATTGGTACGCAGAATTTCAGGATCAGTAAACTGTGGACGGCTATCAAAATCATCCTTTGAGTACAGACGTACACAGATACCATCACTCACACGACCGCAGCGACCCTTACGCTGATTAGCGCTTGCTTGAGAGACACGCTCAATTGGCAGACGCTGTACTTTGGTTCGTGAGGAGTAACGTGAGATACGAGCTAAGCCTGGGTCAATAACGTATTTGATACCAGGTACGGTTAAAGAGGTTTCAGCTACGTTAGTAGAAAGAACAATGCGTACACCGGTATGCTCAGTAAAGATTTTGTTTTGCTCAGATGCAGCTAAACGAGCATACAAAGGAACGATCTCGGTATCTTTTAGTCCTGCTTTGCGTAAGAACTGTGAGATCTCTAAAATATCACGCTCACCAGGTAAGAAGACTAAAATATCGCCTCTTCCACGAGCCATGAGGTAATGAACTGCCTGCAAGATACCTTGTCTAATATCTAAGGTATCTGGAATATCTTGCTCATCGCCATCATTACGTACATTACGTAAAGCTGTAGCAGCACTCTTTAGTGCAGTGCTCTTAGCACCTGAAGTATTTGCCCCTGCAGCAGTTTTGATGCTGTTTGATGACTTTAAGCTATTGGCTGCCATACGCAATTGAGCCATGGCTCCACCAGCATGCTGATAGTCAGACCACGCACCTGGACCGTTGTCAGCTAGCATGGCATCAATCTGAGCATTGCGCTCGTCTGATCCTGTCTCAAAGCCATTGTCTGAGTAATCACGCTCATAATGACCAGTGCCATCATGATGCTCAATATATACGCCCTTGTGATCTTCCATTAAAGGCATATACACAACTTCTACAGGATAAGTACGGCCTGAAACCTCGATAATTGGAGCACCTCCAAAGTGTTCAGAGAAACGCTCCACATCGATAGTAGCAGAAGTGATGATGAGCTTAAGCTCAGGACGACGAATAAGCAGTGTCTTTAAATAACCCAGTAAGAAATCGATGTTGAGCGATCTTTCGTGGGCTTCGTCGATGATGATGACATCATAGCTTAGTAACTGACGATCAGAGGCTAGCTCAGAGAGCAAGATACCGTCGGTCATTAACTTGATATAGGCCTCAGGTGAGCTAATGTCAGTAAAACGTACCTTGTATGAGACGCTCTTACCTAATTGCTCATGCAGCTCTTCGGCAATACGGGAGGCCACAGCACGGGCTGCTAAGCGACGAGGCTGAGTATGGCCAATTAAGCCCTTGATACCAAAGCCAGCCTCTAAACACATCTTAGGAATCTGCGTGGTCTTACCAGAACCAGTTTCACCGGCGATGATAACTACCTGATTTTCCTTAATGGCCTTCACGATCTCTTCACGACGCTGAGATACTGGTAAGGCCTCTGGATACTCAAGCTTTGGAACATTGTCACCACGGGCCTTTAGTGATGCAACCTCACTTTCAACCCACTCCTTAAGCTCCTCACGCTTGAGGATAATCTCCTCACTTGCAAGTACATCCTTAAGCAGCTCACGCTTATCTACACCCACGTCAGCAGAGCCGACAACAGCAGCAGCGCCCGCATCCGAACCAGCGCCATCAGCTGCAGCTGTATCTGCACTATTGATAACTGAAGTATTGGCAGTTGCTTGTGCAGAAGATGCTGACGATGAGTCATGCGTAGCTGCAGCTGCGGCGCTTGGCACTGCACCAGTGGATGCATCATCAAACAAAGACTGCATCAAAGCTAAGATGGCCTGATCTAAATCAGTAAGTTTGCGATAAGCAAGACGACGAGATTGGTAGGACATATTGTCCTGATGCTCTCGAACTAATTTGAGAGCCTCAAGATCAAAGTACTTACCATCTAAAAGTGGAGCTTTTTTAGCGCCTTTCTTTTCTTTTGTAATCTTGGCATTACGCTCACGCTTGTTCTTTGACTCATGATCCTGACGAGGGTGATTTTGATCTTTGCGCTCTTCATGGCTGCTGCGTGATCTTTGCTGAGCTTGTTTTTTATTGGAGGCTTTGCGATCTTTACTATCGCGCTCAGACTTGTCAGCAACCTTGCGCTCCTGATCTTTTTGAGCATGCTCGTTTAAGTCCATAGCTTTACGCTGCAGACGGTTTAAAGCACGATCTAAACGCTGTTGCTCTGTCTCGTTTTTATTACGATCATTAGAACGATTACGATTCTTGCTGCCATCATTGCGCTCACGACGATTTGAGCCACGCTCAGCGCGATTAGTACACTCACCTTGTTCATGGTGATTAGTGCGCTCACCTCGCTCAGCACGATTAGTACGCTCACCTTGTTCATGGTGATTAGTACGCTCACCTCGCTCGGTGCGATTGCCATCATTAGAGCGCTCAGCACGATCAGCACTCTTTAAACGCTCACGGCGATCTTGTTTTTGAGTATGTGCGTTAGTGCCGCGAGCATTATCGTTGTCGCTTGCGGCTAAAACTGAATGGTTGGCACTTTGAGCCTCTAAAGCTTTTGCCTTAAGGGCGTTTTCAGCAGCTGAGGTGAACTTAGCTAGACTTGCTGCTTTTTGCTTGAGCTTGTTAGTAGACTCCTGACCATCTTTCACAATGATGGCATCAGCCTTAGCTTGTGCTAAGTCTGCATTTTGTCTACGCAGTTGCGCTTGTAAATCCTTTAGATCTGAAAAAGAGCTAAATGAATTTGAGGATGAAGATCTACTGCTCATTGCAATGCCCTGTTAATTAGATGCCTCTCGGCATTTGTCAAAAGCATGCTCAACCAAAGGACTAAAACCATTAGCCTCATGGTGAACTTTGCTCTAAAAAGCGCTCCATTATACCGCACCAATATGCAAACGGCCATTTTGTGGGAAAACAAGACCATGAGCGCCATTAGAAACAAAAAGCGTAGCGCTAAAAGCAGCGAAGGGCACTCAATCTTTATTCTAGGCCAACGGAGTGTAGCTTAAGCTTTGTCGTGTGTTCTGCCGCTTTGCCATCATCGTTATTCTGCTTATTAACTAAGCTTGTCTTATGGCTTATGAAACGAAAAAGCCACTTAGTTAGAACCTATGTCTAGCTAAGTGGCTTGATGTAGCTGTGAAAGCCTAGTTTAGATTTGAAAGTGTGCTAACAACCTTTTTAATGGGCCGCTAGCGTGTTGCCATGCTGCTTGCTGTTGCCAGCTTTTGACTGCAGCTTGTTGCTGGCAGCATTTGATTAGCTTGCTTTGAACAGTGCTGTGAGCTTGGCTACAAGCAAGGCTATTGCACTCTTAGTATTGGAAACGAGTATTTCCACGAGTGTACTTTTGCAGCATGTTGGAATCGGCCAGCTCGTCGAGAGCTTCCTCGGTGAGCAGCTTGGAGGTCTGTACAGTCTCCATACGCATGATCTTCACGCTATGCGCTGCCACCATGTTTTCAAGACCAGACTCGTTAGAGTATCTACGTGGCTCGCCATCAACTTCTGATGAGTCGATCACTGCAGACCAGTAGCGGTCATGGAAAATACTTGGCAGACGGAACATTAAGTCCTTATCTTCGTTGTTAACGATGAGACACCAACGTTCGCCCTTGTTATTGCGATCACCCACATACAGGCAGAAGTGGTTAATCTCAGTTGAGTGCCAATCGGCATCAGACAACAGCGTACCGTTGGACTTTCTCCACTTAGCAATATAGTCATTCTCAAACTTGTAGAAGAAGTCATCAAAGAGGTTAATTTCTTTGAGCACACGAGAGGTATTAAGCACTCGCATCAGCTTACACAAGTAATCGAGGAAGTAACGTTGCTCTTGAGAGATATTCCAATGATAGTAGTTTAAGTCATTGTCTTGGCAGTAAGAGTTGTTATTACCAAGCTGAGTACGGCTAAGCTCATCACCGCCTAAGAAGTGAGGAATACCTTGAGAGATGATGAGAGTAGCCATGAGGTTACGCTTCATCTGCCAACGACGCTTAATCACATCAGGATCACGGCTTACACCCTCTTCTCCACAGTTGTAAGAGTAGTTTTCGTTAGTACCGTCTGAGTTATTGTCTTGATTGAGCTCGTTATGCTTGAAGTTATAGGACACTAAGTCTTCAAGCGTGAAGCCATCATGGTAAGTAATGTAGTTTACTGAGGCATTGATTGAGCGTTGGCCCTTAGCAAAGACATCACGCGAGCCTAAGATGCGAGTGGCAAGCTCACCAAGTAAGCCGCGATCACCACGCCAGAACTTACGAACTGCATCTCTATAGCGATCGTTTTGCTCTGACCAACCACGAGGGAAGCCGCCTAAGTGATAGCCGCCTAAGCCTGGATCCCAAGGCTCAGCCACCATGAGAGCATGCTGAATTTCTTCATTAGCAAAGCATGCCTTAAAGAAGCCGCAGTTTGAGTCGAAAGCATAGTATGAGCCGGCATGCGACTCACGACAGATGGTTACCGCAAGATCAAAGCGGAAGCCATCAACGCGCATCTCATTGAGCCAATACTTAAGGCTGTCAATGATAAGACGAGTTGAGATTATGCTGTCGGCATTAAATGAGTTACCGCAACCTGTAGCATTGATATAGTTTGCATAATCTAATGAGCAATCTTGCTTTGGCTCATAGGCATAGTAGCTACGAGCATCTAAGCCCTTGTAGCTCAGAACTGGACCATCAATACCTGCCTCTGCAGTATGGTTAAACACCACATCCAAAATCACGGCAATACCGTTTTTGTGGAAGGTCTTAACCATGGTCTTAAACTCGTTGATCGCATTGAGCGGATCACAAGCATACTCTGGATTTGGAGCCATGAAGCATACTGGATTGTAGCCCCAGTAATTCTTTAAGCCGCGTTTAACTAAGAATGGCTCACTCATAGAGGCAGCGACAGGCATTAACTGCACAGTAGTAATGCCTAAACGCTTTAAGTGCTCAATCACGCTCTCATGGCACATACCTAAGTAAGTGCCTCTGTGATTAAGCGGAACTTCTTCTTTTAGCTTAGTCATGCCCCTGACGTGAGCTTCATACAAGATTACGTCAGCACGATCACGGAAGACTTTCTTAACACCTTCCCAGTTAAAGTCATCGTTACCAACAATCACTGCCTTTGGAATAAATTCCTCGGAGTGATTGAGATACATATCCTCATCGTAGTTAAACGGCTTAGTGAGCAACTTAGCATATGGGTCGACTAAATAACGGCCCTCTTTAAAGTAAAAGCCCTGATTAGGATCATTTGTGCCTCTAGTTTCCAAGGCATAGCAGTCTCCGGCCTTAGCACCTTTGATAAAGCCATACCAAACACCGCCTTTCTGTTGACCTAACGGAAAAGATCCAAGCTTTACTTCTTTTTTGCTGTATAAGTGAACTACAACTTCAGCTGCATCAGGTGCCCAGATACTAAAGTAGCAACCATCATCATATAAAGTTGCTCCTAGTCCAGTTTGACGCATTCGATCTTCAGATACAAACTCGAGCATTCATCGCTCCTTATGAAAGCACTTACAGAGCTATCTAATAACCTACCAATCCCCAGAGCATAAATGAGCATGCCAAGGCGCATCCATGTACTAAAGTTAAGGTGCTCATACTTTCACTACTTTATCTTAAAGCTACACAACTCGCTTTGTAGCAACAAGATAAGCCCATCAAGTGGACTGACAGATCAAAACATGAAACTTAACTTGGGAAAAAGTAGAACTTGTCCTCTATAAGTTTTTCAACAATGGCACTTGAGCTTTGTTACCACAGTAAGTTTTAGTGCTGCGTTAAAGGAACGCATCTTAAACACTACCTCCATGGTTTTAAGTGGTGCGAGGCACCTAAAGCCACCAAGTATTAAAACATACCAAATCCTTGTTAGTATTATGCTGCAATGACGCGCCATCGGCTCATTAACAATGCAAACTGGTGATACATAATCGATATAGATCACATAGATAAATGAATTTGACGGCCTCAAAAGCTGCCTACGCGCCAAATGTGTACACAACCAAGCTAGCAAAGCGGCACATTAAGTAACAATCTCTTGCATCCAAAGCCACAAAAGCAAACCACCGCCCAAACACATTTGTAAAAGCCAAAAGAGTCCCCGCCTGCCAAACAACAAAGGTATTAAGAGGCAAACAAAAGAGCAATTAACAGGCAAACAACAAATGGCCCCTGTATCTTAATAATTTGCTGCCGACCAAAATGACAAAGCCCAGCGCTAGGCTGGGCTCTTTTGCAGCTTATTTAGCTGCATTATCCATGCATTCAAAAAATGCTAAATGCTATCGTACTAATCACCAACACGCTTGATGAAGACAGTAGCTAAAGGTGGCAGATCAAGCACTAAGGAGTGGTACTGACCTTGCCATGAGATATTGGAAGCTACCATGCTCTCTGGGCCTGTTGAGTAGCCTGAACCCCAGTACTTCTTGTCATCAGTGTTAAATACCACCTTGTAAGTACCTGGACGTGGGACACCAAGACGATAAGCAACATATGGAACTGGAGTGAAGTTGGAGACCATCATGATCTCATCCTTCACATTACCGCTCTTAGCAGCGTTGCCACCCTTTTCAGGCAGAGTACGCAGCATTGCAAATACAGAGTGCTCAGCATCAGATACGTCGAGCCAGCGGAAGCAATCAGGATCGTAATCGTTAGCCCACAGTACTTCGTTTTGCTGATAGAAGTGGTTTAAGTCCTTAACTAAGGCCTGTACACCCTTATGCTTGTCGTACTGGAGTAACCACCAATCTAATCCGGCATCATGGTTCCACTCGTTACCCTGGGCAATTTCAGTACCCATGAAGTTGAGAATCTTGCCTGGATGACCGTACTGATAGGCTAAGAATGAGCGCAGATTTGCTGCCTGCTGCCACTCGTCACCTGGCATCTTGTAGAGCATAGAGTGCTTACCATGAGTTACCTCATCGTGAGAAATAGAGAGGATGAAGTTCTCGTTGTAAGCGTAGATCATGGAGAATGACATTTCGCCATGGTGGTACTTTCTAAAGTATGGATCCTGCGCCATGTACTCAAGGCTATCGTGCATCCAACCCATGTTCCACTTAAAGCCGAAGCCTAAGCCGCCAGTGTAAGTAGGACGGGAAACGCCGGTAAAGGCGGTGGACTCTTCAGCGATGGTAACTGCACCTGGATACTTAGCGTAAACAGTCTCGTTAAACCACTTTAAGAAAGAAACAGCTTCGTAGTTGATGTTACCGCCGTTAACGTTAGGAATCCACTCACCATCCTTACGTGAGTAATCCCAGTAAAGCATAGAAGCAACAGCGTCTACACGCAGGCCGTCAATGTGGTAGTAATCAAGCCAAATTAAGGCAGAGGCTACTAAGAAGTTGCGTACAGTATCACGGCCAAAGTCGTAGATTAAGGAGTTCCAATCTGGGTGCCAGCCACGACGTGGGTCTTCGTACTCATAAACTGGAGTGCCGTCAAAGCGAGCTAAGCCGTGGGCATCAGTTGGGAAGTGAGCAGGAACCCAATCTAAAATCACACCGATATTGTTACGGTGGCAGGTGTCAACGAAGAACTTAAAGTCATCGATGCCGCCAAAGCGTGAGGTTGGAGCAAACAGACCAGTTGGCTGATAACCCCATGAGCCAGAGAATGGATATTCCATTACAGGCAGCAGCTCAATGTGGGTATAGCCCATTTCCTTACAGTAATCTACAAGCTCCTTGGCAAGCTCACGGTAATTTAAAGAAGAACCGTCAGCCTTACGCTTCCAAGATGCTAAGTGCACCTCGTAAATGGACATTGGGCGAGTAAGCTTGTCGCACTGCTGAGCCTTTTGCCACTCCTGATCATGCCACTCATAAGTAGTCTGATCGGAAATGATAGAAGCAAAGGATGGATACTGTTCGTGGTAGAAACCAACAGGGTCAGCCTTGTGAGGCAGACGATTGCCGTTATTATCCTTGATTTCAAACTTATAGCGCTGGCCAGCACCTAAATCAGGTACGAATAATACCCAGTGGCCAAGTAAGGAGCGAGCCATTGGGTGACGACGGCCATCCCAGAAGTTGAAGTCGCCGATTACAGCTACAGAAGTTGCAGAAGGTGCATAAACGGCAAACTTAGTACCCTTTACCTTGACGCCATCAACGTCTAACTCAATTAACTGAGCGCCTAAAGTCTTGTAGATGTTCTCAGGGCTTTCGTACATGGTGTTAAGACCGTAGAAAGCCTCATCGCGGAACTGATACGGGTCTACAATTTCGATCTTAGAGTCGTTGTAGACTACTTCAAATACATAGTGGAAAGGAGCCTTGACATCTTCCATGACCTTCTCAAACAGGCCATCTGGATTGATGACATTGAGTACACAGATTTCCTCCTTGCCCCTTAAAGTTAAAGCACGGCAAGACTTTGCACCTGGCAACCAAGCTCTGAGAACAAAGCCGTTACCATTAGGGTTTGGTTGCAAGCCTAATACTTCAAAAGGCTTGGCAAGACGTGCACTGTTGAGTTCATCAATAAGCATTCTCAAGCTCCTTAACATTGCGATAGGTTAGAAAAACTTGTCTCAAGCTCGTAACAGCTAGGCTAAAGATAACTATCTACCTAACCACTAGAAACTAAAAGCCCAAGGTACCTTTAAAACCATACTTTTAGCTACAGTAGTTTTGAGCAAGTTTATAGAGCGCAAACTAAGCTGCGCAACAAACCTATCTGCAGTATCTGACCTTAACACGTATACAGGTCAGAACAATCAGCGCCTTATTCTCTTAACAACAAGCCCAGTGGCGTAAAATCAAAGCTAAGCTCTTGATGGAGCTTACGCGTCCACGCCCAACCGTGAAGTATGCAATTGCCTCTAAGGTAGAGAGTACTCTTATTGTCAATGTACTAAGGCAAAATGTAGCCAAGAACTTTATGTAAGATCTAAGCAACAAATGGTGTGCTCGTTATAGCACAGTCATATGAAATCGGTTTTAAGATGAATCTAAGCAAGTAATAAACGCTAATGAGGCCACATAGCCTCTCAAGCTACGCCTTAGCGTAGCAGTGCTCCCTTTGCTTAGATATCACATCACAATAGTCACCAAGCTAAATGCATCAAAGGATATGCATAACTACAATGACACTTTTGCATGTCTAATATACTTATAGAATGTCTTTGACGCCATATAATCCACTTTTAGCCTTAAAACAGTGCAAAAGTGATAAATATACAGTGCAAAGAACACGATAGATACTACATAGCTCAAAGTATATTTTGACCTGTTATAACTATAGTACAGACCAATGTACAGTGCGCTAAGACTTGCTCGGTTACGTGGCCAAGCTCGCAATATTTACGCAGCAAATTTTCAAAAGTGTTAGCAAGGTAGCGTATTAGCAATGTTTTCAATGCCATTGCTGCTCTAGTATTGAGCACACTAACAACCTCTTTTCGCTTTATGCGGGGCGTAGGTTTTACTTCATTCAACATTTTTAGAGCGCACAAAACAAAAGAGACCAGTACAAAAATGCACTAGTCTCTTTAGTATCAGCCTCTATTTACGCATCTTGCCAAGATTAGGATATGCATTTGTTATCTCTATCCTAGATGACAAAGGCGCTTAGACATTATTTAGTAGAGGTGATGAGGTCTTTCATTGCGAGCTTCAGTCATGGCATTAGTTAAGTAGCGGACAAAGCTATCTTTTTCGATGTCCTCAATGTTAACTGTGAGCTTACGACGCCAGTTAGGATACTCGCGGAAGGTGCCTGGAACGTTAACTGGCTTTAAGACACCAATCCAGTCCTCGATCTGGGATGAGAACATGGCGCATGAACCACGACACATATGCTTTTCTAAAGCCACGATTAAGGCCTCAGTCATCTCATCAATTTCATGGGCACGTCTAGGTACGTCATCACCTGCTGAACCTAAGCCATGGAGGCTGTCGAGAATACGCTGTTTTGCCTCCATACGATCTTGCGAAATACGCTGTGCAATCTCATCAGTGAAGATTCCAAGCTTATTGCTCAGCTCAATATCATAATGAGACCACCAACCAACTAAGGTTGCCATGTCGTGAGTGGTTAATGCAGATAATGCTTGAGGCTCATAATCTTGTGGAGCAATAAAGCCACCATCAGCTGCACGCTCGCCAAAGAAGAGCTTATAAGAGTATGCACCGACTTCTTTAAGAGCTACGCGTAACTCCATAGGAATGGTGCCTAAGTCCTCGGCAATGATGAGGCACTTATTACGCTGAGACTCTAAAGCTAAGATACCTAACCAATCATGCATATTGTTATAAACATAAGCACCATCAGTTGGCTTGTGATCTTGTGCTACCCACCAGAAGCGATAGAGGCCTGCTGCATGGTCAATACGCAGTGCGCCACATGACTTCATATTGGCTTGATATAAAGAAATGAGCTGACGATAGCGGCTACGACGCAGTGCATGCGGCTCCATTGGAGCAAGACCCCATGACTGGCCTAATGGGCCTAATGGATCAGGTGGAGCACCTACCTCAGCAGCGCCACGATAGATATTGTCAGTATCAGCCCAAACGTCACATGAGCCTTCAGATACGCCTACAGCTAAATCGCGGTAAGTACCTAAGATCATGCCTGACTCTTTGGCTGAGGCATAAGCCTCTTCAAGCTGCTCAGCAGCAATGAACTGTAAGTAGCAGTAGAAGTAAACTTGCTCTTGATGCTTTTCACGCCATAAAGAGACAAAGGTGGAGTTGCAGTCTTGATACTCTTTAGGGAATTTTCTCCAGCCCCAAGCATTTTCACCTTGTGAATAAAGCTCACGCTGCAGTGCATCGTAAGTAGCCATATTCAAAAGTGACTCGCCGCCTTGCTCCATGAAGTCAACAAACTTCTTACCGCGTGAAGTGCGCTTATCGAGCATACGAGATGAATCAAAGATCATCTCTAAGACCTTGAGCTTTAACTCAAGTACCGCACGATAATCAACGAACTCGCGATCACGTAAAGCTTGCAGCTTCTTGGCAAATGCTGGGGATTCAACTAAATCACGGGCTGCCTTATTATTGATGTACTCAGGAATATCATTAACAGCAATATAAATGATATTGAGCCAGCGACGTGAAGATGGAGAGTAAGGGCTGACCATATCAGGATCAGGATTAGCTGGATAGCCTGCATGCAGTGGGTTTAAGCCCACAAAGTGACCACCGCGATCATGAACCATCTTAAGTACGCTCTTAAGATCATGGAAATCACCCACGCCCCAATTATGACGAGAGCGAATGGAGTACAGCTGAATAGAAGCACCCCACAGCTTTTTACCTGACTTCATCTCATCAGGCACATAGCAACGCAGTGGAGTTGCAATTAAAGACTGCTTGATGGAGTCCTTAACAGTTACACCATCTTTAATCTGTACAGAGAAGGTGTGATAGCCCCAAGGCAGAGTTAGCTTGCGTGGCAGTACATCAGGCAAGATGATACGACGAATGTCGTAAGTACGATCTTGCACTGTAAGGTAATCAGCAATCTCTATTTCCTCTAAAGGCACAGTGTCGCAATACTCTGTACCGTCTTCGAGGACTAAATTCCAAGTAAGTTGTGCAGCCTCAGAGAGATTTTCTGGAGTGCGCATATAAATGAAAGGACGCTCGCCCTCACGAATCACGCATACAGGATCTAAGATCTCCTGATATGGCAAGAGCTCCTCTTTAAGAGCACGCTCTTCAAGTGCTGCGTTGTCGCTCAGATCATAGCCCATGGCCTGCAGAGTAGCCATACGAGCATCTGATGAGATTATTGTAGGCTTGCCTGTGCAATCGACATAATCACGGGCAATGCCCATTCGGTCTGCAAAGTTTTCTAAATCAATCATCTAAAAACACCACGGCTTAGCCCTCTTGCAAAAGACAACCCTCAGACAGTCTTTTGCTAGAGGCCTAATGCCTCTAAAACAAGTGGATTGAGCATCCTCATCATCAGGCAAAACCTTAAGTATGGAAATCACAATAGTTAAGCAGCGATGATGAGTATAGACACTTATGCTACATGCTAACGCATCGACAAACTTTCCGCATTGCATTGCATCAAACTTTTCATCATCTACATGCACAAAATCCGAAATTTGCACCTCAACACAGCAAATAAAGTCAGAAAAACCAACAAACCAGTCAAGCAAACTGCCAAAACCAAAATACAAAGAGCCATATCTCACCATATAAATAGGAATCTAGATAGGAAACTAGATAGGACATGAGGCCCAAACTAAGAAACAACTAAATGGGTAAAACTAAACAGATCTCTACATAAACTATGTGGTGGAATGGATAGGCAAAACAGTGCTCTAAAGTTTCCTATCTACTTACTAGAGAGATAGATAGAGAACTATAGCTGCAACTCAATATAGCGCTATTGAATATAAGCATCTTCATTTACTACTAATGAGGTAATGGCACTTTTTCATGCTTATACAGGTGCAAATTTGCATCTACTTTGGTGCAAGAGGCGATTGATGACAATTAATTGGGGTAAACAAGCGACAATATGGCAAATTTGCGATCTACAACAAAGTCTTAGCAAAGAGTTGAATCAACGGCAAAAGTTGGCATTTATATGTGCATTTGAATGGAGACTTATACAAAGTCCGATACAGGGCCGATGCGTTAAAGAAAGTCTATGGTTTTGCTCATATCAATGAAAATTGCGAAACGACTGCAAAATTTTGCAGTCTTAAACCGCAAAATGAGTGCAAAACCAGGCCTGGATTATTACAAAATTTGTAAAAGTGGCTCATTTACATCAAATCACGGCATACGGTCGTCGTACAAGATTAAGATACTAACTAATAGTATCTAGTCTCGCTGCCACTCACAGCCATTGTAATAAAGCTCATATATATCCCCCTTTTAGCTGCTTAAAAAAGTTGGATTTATGAAAATTGCAAAGATGTATTGACAAGATCAAGCTCTATTGAAAATTCTTTGCATCTTGAAAATCTTAAAAAGCAGCGTATATTAGTAATCACATTTTCTAGTAACCACACAGATTTAGGTGACTAACAATGATTAAAGTTGGTATTAACGGTTTTGGCCGTATCGGTCGTTTCGTTTTCCGTGCTTCCATCTACCGCCCAGAGCTCGGTATCCAGGTTGTAGGTATTAACGACTTACTCCCACCTGAGTACATGGCTTACATGCTCAAGTACGACACCATGCACGGCGCTTTCAAGGGCACCGTTGACGTACAGGACGGCCACTTAGTTGTTAACGGCAACGTAGTTCGTGTTACCGCTGAGCGTGACCCTGCACAGTTAAAGTGGGGCGATATCGGCGCTGAGTACGTTGTTGAGTCAACTGGCTTATTCTTAACCGACGAGAAGGCACGTAAGCACATCGAAGCCGGCGCTAAGCGCGTTGTTATGTCAGCTCCTTCCAAGGACTCAACCCCAATGTTCGTTGTTGGCGTAAACGACAAGGATTACGCTGGCCAGGACATCGTTTCCAACGCTTCTTGCACCACCAACTGCTTAGCTCCTTTAGCTAAGGTTATCAACGATAACTTCGGTATCGATTTAGGCTTAATGACCACCGTTCACTCAACTACCGCTACCCAGCGTACTGTTGACGGCCCATCCTTAAAGGATTGGCGCGGCGGCCGTGGTGCTTCTCAGAACATCATCCCATCCTCAACCGGTGCTGCTAAGGCTGTAGGTAAGGTTATCCCAGAGTTATCTGGCAAGTTAACCGGCATGGCTTTCCGTGTTCCTACCGCTGACGTTTCCGTAGTTGACTTAACCGTTACCTTAAAGAAGGGCGCTAAGTACTCCGAGATCTGCGAGTGCTTAAAGGAAGCTTCTGAGACCTCCATGAAGGGTGTATTAGCTTACACCGCTGATGAAGTTGTTTCTTCAGACTTCTTAGGCAACACCCACACCTCTATCTTCGACGAGAAGGCTGGTATTGCTT
>Bissell_p2__coassemble_707_pt1 | contig 21826 bp, 10 predicted proteins | sample Bissell_p2__metabat2_high_PE_026 | metagenome-assembled genome bin Bissell_p2
TAAGGGATAATTTATCCCTCAATTATAGCATATAAAAAAAGCCCCTGAAAGGGGCCGTATGCTTATTTTTTCAGTTATTTATCGGATTTTACATATGGCATTGGTAATACATGGTTGTTTGAGGGGTAATTATTTGAAAAGTTAAGGATCTTGTGAGCTTTTGATCTTTTGATGTTGCAATCATGTGTAGATGAGTAGAGGAAGTTGCGCTTAAGATTTTTGCTTTGAAAAAGCCGTTTGCTTGGGATGGCTTGTTTGCTCGGGATATCTTGTTTGTTAGGAGCGGTGTGGATTGGACTTTTGAAGGGATGAGCACTAGGAAAGCCGCTGTCAAACACAACGGCATACAGTACATGGAATTGGAAAAATATTTATGACTTCTTAGTGCGCGATGGCGTAGAAGATGCGGCTAGGCATTTTCTTGGCGATGGCACTTATTTGGTTCTTATTGAGTAGCTCATTAGGACTTGGATAGTTTTGTCGCTGTAGTGCTTTAGACTCAGATAGGAACTGTTGCTTGCGAGTCTGTGAGCGCCTTGTATTTAGAAAAATAGAGTTATTTGGGCTAAGTGCTCGACTCATTTATTAACGTCTCAGTGCATCTTGCTGTTAAGAGTTTTGTTTAAAAATTTTGTAACAATCTCTTTAAAGCTTGGGGATATGCGCAAACTGAGACGCTAACAAAGCTTATGTAGTTTTAGGTATTTGGTCTAAATACCCTAAAGTTGAGTGTTGATGGTTAGGCTAATAGCTGTGGGATATACAGCGATAAGAAGTAACCTCCAACTAAAAGCCAAACAAAGAGCAGTGAAGCAAGTAAGAATGGCTTAGCACCGGCCTGCTTAAACTTATCGAGACTAGTATCGGTACCTAAGGCAGTCATTGCCATGGTAAGTAAAAAGGTATCGATATACTCAATGGTGCCGTTTAAAGGAATATCCTTAACTGTTGGGGCACCAGTGAATTGCTGGAGCATGGTGTTTAAGGCGATTACAGCAATAAAGCCAATTGCAAAGTATGGGATAGTGATTTTGCCGCGCTCATGGGTTTGTGTTGCTAAACCGTTAGAGCTTTGTGCTTTTTTCTTAGCTGCATAAGAGAGCAATATTGAGAACACAATGAGTACTGGGGCAAGCATCATCACACGAATCATCTTAGTGATGGTAGCTGTGGCTGCAATGCCAAGAGAGTCATTTGGATCCATTGCGTTACCAGCTGCAGCTACGTGGGCAACCTCATGTAAAGTAGCGCCAGTGTAGATAGCTGTACCCATATCGCCTAAGTTATCGAGTAAACCGTAACGATACATAATTGGATATAGGAACATAGCAATAGTGCCAAAAATCACCACAGTTGATACGGCTACTGCTGTTTTATGGCTTGGGCACTTAACTACAGACTCTGCGCCTAATACTGCGGCTGCACCACAAATAGAGCTACCAGTTGCTGTCATAAGAGCAGTCTGAGAGTCCATTTTTAAGATTTTGCCGAGGAATATACCAAGGCTTAAGGTGACTACTACAATGATGGCATCAACGATTACGGCAGGAAGGCCTACAGCATATACGTCAGATAAAGTAAGACGGAAGCCGTACAGAACAATGCCAGTGCGAAGAATCTGCTTAGTACAAAAACGAATGCCAGGAACCCAATCTTCTGGGAGTTTTTTACGTAAAGAGTTTGCGTAGATGGTGCCTAAGATGATACCTACGATGAGTGGACTTAATCTCATGCTCTTGACCCACTCAAGTTCTGAGAGGTAGAAGGCTGCCATGGAGAATAAGATGATGAGTAAGAGGCCATGAGAAGTATTGGCTCTATTTGCTTTTGTAAACATGCTGTCTCGATACTAAGTTGACCAAAATCAATAAGCAGAGTATTACGATTAATTTTCGTTATGCAGTAAACTGACAAGAACGGCATGGAGCAAGATAACCATGTACATTATTGTTTTGTATGCATTGCTCTGTTCAACGGCTTATAAGATACTCTCAGTACCTCTAACACGCCACTATCATTTTTGTATAAGTTATAACCAAATGTTATAACCACGACAAAGAAGTTACACGTATTGGTCTGGCATGCATTAAGTTTCCTATAAATGCTTGTTATGAGGAAGCTATGGGGATTTAATGGGATGATTGGTGCTTTGTTAAAGGTGTTGTTTAACGTTTAACAAGCCCACTTGCCTTTATAGACGGCTAGAGTAGTGATTAGTGGCTGTGTATGTAAGTCTTGAATAAGTGGGCAATTGGTTCTTGAGTTAAGCTTCTTTGCTAGTTGGATGCGGCTTTTTGATTGCTAATGCTCTGCTGAATAAAGGTGATAAAGCGATCTACTAATGGGCTTTGTGGACCTTGGGTACGGACAAAACAGAAGGTGCGCTTAAAAGTAAGATTATCAACAGTCAAATGAGTAAGAATGCCTTGTTCTAGCTCTCGCTTTACAGCGGATTTTGACAAGATGCAGAGACATTCTGAGTTCTGCATAAAAAGCTTGATAGCTTCGGTACTACCTAAGTACATACGGATATTGAGTTCAGAAAACTTAATATTCGATGCTTGTAAGTCTTTTTCTATGTAGTCTAAGGTGCCACTACCACGCTCACGTAACACAATAGGCAAGCGCTTAAATTCTTCTACACTTAACTTGCCTTTCTTAGCAATGGAGTTATTGCTGCCAGTAAGGATGATGAGCTCATCTTCTAAAAATGGGGTGTAGGTAAGCATAGGCAGACGGGTAACACCTTCAATCAATCCTAAGTCGATATTATGCTCGTCTAATGAATGCTCAATAAAGCGTGAGTTGCCATTAACAAGCGAGATATCTGCCTGTGGAAAGCTCTCAATAAATTTGGCTAGATATGGTGGTAGCACATACTGAGAGATAGTGGTACTTGCGCCTAAGCGTAGCTGTCCAACATGCACGTTATTCAATAGATGCATGTCATACTCAAGTTTATGGTACTCATGCAAGATACGCTCAACATGCTGCAGCATAAGTTTGCCTGCATATGTAAGCTCAAGGCTATTGCCATTGCGCTCAAAAAGCATGACTTGGTATTCATCTTCAAGAATTTTGATATGCCTAGTAACAGCTGGCTGCGAGATGTACAGTTCTTGAGCTGCAAGAGTAAAAGAGAGGTTCTTTGCGGCTGCATAAAAAACCTTAAGACGGAAATCTTGCATAAGAACACCTCTGTGACGAATAGAACTACAGTTGAAGATGCATGCAAATGTGGATCTATAAGTGTCGGCCACAGGTTTAGCCACTCACTCAAGGCCCATCTTTATATAGCAATCAAGCCTAAACGTATCTTAGTACAGCTACTGCATGCTATCAATCAAGCAAGAGCGATTAATAAGCATATACAACAAGCTGCTCATAAGCGATATGATTGTGTCCTTTTTCATATGGTATGCAAGTCAATTAATTACTTAAGGTAACGCCTGAATCTTTTCATGCAAGCATCAATCACGGCTAAGGGCAGTTCTAAAAGATCAACAAACTAACCATTGCTCTGAGCGGGCGCTGTTTAGCATAGAGTTCAAATCTTAGCATGCTGAGGCTAAAACCACCGGTGCTGCCAGCCAAAGCTAGTCCGCATGACCAAGACATATGCTTTGTTTAGTCTAATGATCCTGGCAATTGCGCTTAAGCTTGGGTTGCTGGTGATCTTAGTTATTTCATACGGGTTGGTGATCTTGGCAATTGCACTTGAGCTTGGAAGGAGAGGTGATCTTGGCTGTAGCACCTGATCTTGGTAGGAGCGGTGATCTTGCTTATTTTAGATGGGCTAGTGATCTTGGTGATTACAGGTGATCTTGAGGTGCTTGTTAGGTGCGAGAGTTTTGCCCTTATCTTTAGCTGATGTCTGCGTGAGTGAAGTGCAAGGGGCTTTTACAGGGTACAGGGGACGTGCAGTGTACTGGGTAAGTGCAGTGCTAATTAGTGGGGTATAGTGCTGCCTGCTGCTAAGGTTTAGTTGGATAGGGTGTGTCCCATGAAAAAGCCCCGCTCATGATGAAATGCACTTGGCAAGATCTCATGGCGGGGCTTGAAGAGCCTTACTTTAATTGATAAGGCTAGCTGTATTTTTTAGCTGCACTTAGATTACGTATGCGTGCAGCTTATGTTGATTAGTGCATGATCTTAAAGCGATTGATCTTCTGTTGCAGAGAGTTTGCTTGCTCGGAAAGATCAGCGGCAAGAGAGGCCATCTCGTGGGAGTCATTAGAGGCCTTTTCTGCCATATCGTTAATCACGTTAAAGCTTGAGCTTACGTCCTGCAGGAGACTAATCTGATCTTGAGCAGCGCCTGCAATATTATTTGACATCGTAGCTAAGCTTTGAGCAGTATTGTTTAAGGAGGTAAGAGAATCACCAGCGCTACGGGATTGCGCAACTGATTTTTCAACCTGCTCATTGCACAGATTCATAGCCTCTGCAGCATGGGCAGTATGTTCTTTGTTGGACTCAATGAGGTGAATAATGCCGTTGGTGGATTCTTTGGTTCGTCCTGCAAGAGCACGAACTTCATCTGCTACCACGGCAAAGCCACGACCATGTTCACCAGCACGCGCTGCCTCAATAGCAGCGTTCAGAGCGAGGAGGTTAGTTTGCTCTGCGATGTCAGCAATGATCTGAATTACCTTACCAATCTCTTGGGAGTCGTCGTTAAGTCGGGTGGTTAAAGCTGATACAGATGCAAGCTGCTTAGCAAGATCGTTAATGCTGTCGATAGTGGTATCAACTTCGCGATTACCACGATCAGCCTCTTCTTCTGACTTACGAGCAACATCTAAAGCCTCAGATGCCTTATGAGCAACGTTGCTTGCAGCCTCAGTTACGTGCTGAATATTGCTAGTACCGTTGCGGGTTTGCTCTTGCTGCTGCATAGTAATCTGAGAGTTGTCTTGAGCAAGACGGCTTAATGCAGATGATGAGCGAGCTAAACCATTAGTAGTGTCGGAGATGCTCTTGATGATTGCAGAGAACTCGCTAGAGAGGTTGTTGATGGAGTCTAAGATGGAGTCTTTATAGTTGGTCTCAGCACGGATGGTCATATCACCCTTGGAGATCTTATTGATAATAAGCACAGCATCTTCTGGATTACCACCAATAACGTGCTTGATCTTATTGATAATACCCATAGCGATGACAATACCAGCAACCACAGAAAGGACGGTTGCAAGAATCATCATGATTAACAGCAGCTGAGTAATGTTATTAACGTGGGTAATTTCTTTAGCAGCTGCCGCCTCAACATAATCAATATAGGCGTTGATAGCATCAAGCCATGCCTGAGAAGACTTGCCAAAGTCAGAAACGATGATGTCGCGTGCTTGTTCTAAATTACCGCTGGTAATTTGATTGCGTACATCAGACATATACTTGCTGCCTTCTGAGGCAATAGACTTTAATTGCTGATGCAATCTTGCCTCTTCAGCGCTAATATCTTTATCGATGGCGATGGCTTGATCTAAGTCTGAGTCAGCACGAGCATAGTCTTGCATCAGGTTGGTAGCAACATCAAAGTGTCTTTGTCTAGAGCCACTGTCCTTAGATAACACGGCATCACGGATAGCAATTGCGCTGTCGTGCAATGCACCACGCATATCAATGGCGTGACGTTGCTTTGGAGCATAGTCTTCATTAACTGCGGTTAAAGCTGAATCCATGCTGATAACCTTAAATAAGGTGATAACAGCAAGGATAAACATCAAGCCAATAAACAGGCCGAAACCTGCGTAAACGCTTTGAATAATGCCTAGTTTCTTCATCCAACTAACTCCTGTTCAGGACAACTTCTATGTTTTAAGGCATATGTTGCTAAGACAAACCAATGTGGCCAAATAGACAACCATATTGATTGAGAAAACTTTCTATACAGTAGCGCAAGTGATATATGGGATTGTAGGTAGCTGATACTAAGTATTAAAGATGTTCTCTTAAGTACTTAATATCATAGATATAACAATTGCCTCTCTATATTAGATTGCAAACGCACTGATGTGCATACGATTCCCAAAACATGAAAAAAGTGGTCACTTACGGACAACAAAGCACCATACTGGATCTTGATATAGTCAAGAGTGCAAAGCTATTTGTGGATATAAAAACGGATACACAAAACTAGATGCAAAGATGAAGATAAGATCGAAAGGCTTAAAGTAACTTTCAAAACCACACAGTATTGAGTTGTCGACCTGACATGATGGGGACGGTCGTAGCGGCTATATAGCACTTCAAAAAATGTTATGACTACATAGCTAACTTTAGAGTAAAAATGGCTAAGACAAAAAAAGAGCAATAAGCACTTTTGTGTAAAGCTCACCTTATCTAAGGTCATCAAAAGATCTTAACACATTACTTTAATTTCAGATTAGGCAAGCTCTTTGAGAAAAGTTCTAATGAGTATACGCTCTTAGTTATGAGGTAAGACTTGTCATGTATATTCCATAGTTACAGAAATCTTGGATCAAAATGCGTTCCTTTTTAAAGTTTATTTATGTGATCAAAGCTAAGCTTTAACTTGTAATACAATTAGTGCCCATTTGTGTAAAATCCTCAACTTTTTGCCTTAACTATAGACTGGTTTGTTGCATCTAAACTCTTACTTTAGCTAACAAAAGAATCGATTGGTTAAGAGCAATTAACAGTTAAAGCATTGCAGTGATGTTTACGCAGTGGCTGTTACATTACTTTGTTTTAATGATTTTGGTGTGGCACACACCTGTACACTTCCTTGTACAAACATCAAGTGTCAAAGACGCTCCCGACGCTTCCCCGCTCATACGCTTAGCGCTTACTTGTATAAGATTGAATAGAGCCCTTTGCGATTTGTAGCAATGCTCTGGCTTATGAAGATGGTGGGTGGGGCTTGAGTTGTTAATTGAGCTTATTTGCTGAGCGCTTAAGTGCAGGCAATGGCATATTACTGATAGCTTGATAGCGAATGCATCGGTGATGATCTTTTTTGATGCTCATATGAGTATGCTAATTAAGTTGTTACAAGTGAGATCTTCGTTTTAGCAGTTGATAAGCAAGGTTAAAGATGGCATTTAAGTGACTATGTTGAGGTTAAGTGTGCCTGCTTGTTAATTATGAGGATGTAAAGGGGAATGGTTTGAGGGTGCTAACTCGATAAAAAGGCCGATTAAGCTTGCAATTTCGTTAGTTTTTAGGTATAAATAGCATCGCTTTGTGTAGTCATTGTTGCGATGACTCTTTTACTTAGAGTATTTTCCGACCTGAGTAAATGTCAAAGCATGGTAGTTTTTCTACTACGTCATCACCCGATGACGTGCAAGAACGATTTGAACAATCTGTTGTATCTGCGAGAGCCTCTGGGCTTATGCCTAAATTGTTTGCAAAATTTTGCACTTTTATAGCCTCTCGTTTGAGTAAGTAGCAAGCTTAGCTTGGCTTTATACTTAAAGATAGCAAGTGCTATCTCTACTTCAGATTGCAAGGTTGCCCTTGCGAATAGGTGCAACTTTTACAAGAAGCCCCAACATCGGGGCTTTTTTTATGCCTAAAATTTACCTTAGCAACAGGCGCAAGCGCATTTTGTGGTGTTTTATAAGCGCTGTTATGACCATGGTTATGAGGGGCTTACGTGCTTTATCTGTGAACTTTGTCAGATATAGCTATGGTGTGGATAAGGTTGTTTAGGCAGTCAATAGGTTTGATACTTTAAAGCTTTTCAGGTATCAGCTTGCGAAACAATTCAACTTATGAGGTGTTAATGACGGGATCTCTTGAACAAAAGCTTCATGAGCTCATTGAGCCAGTAGTTCAGTCTTTCGGGATGGAACTGTGGGGCTTGCGTTACCGTGTCGGACGCAATACGGCACATCTGCAGGTGTTTGTCGAGGGAGATGGTGGCGTTAATGCAGACGCCTGTGGTGATATCACAACAGCTTTATCCCCATTGCTTGATACAGCAGATCTGATTGATCCAGCATATATCCTTGAGGTTTCATCCCCTGGCCTTGATCGTATTCTTTTTACTGTTGAGCAGTTACAAAAGAGCGTCGGTCAAGAGATCAGCGTTGCTTTAAAGATGGCAACTGATGGACGTCGCAAGCTTGAAGGCAAGCTCGTTAGTGCACAAGAAGATGGTTCTTTTGTAGTGCACGACAAGAGCTTAAATGCAGAAGTTACAGTAGCGTTTGAGAACGTTTCTGTAGCCCGCATCGTGCCTGATTATTCAGCATTACTATAGGAGAGATGCCCGAGGCATCCACAAGAGGTTAGACCAAATGGGTAAGGAAATCATTGCGATAGCCGAGGCGCTCTCCAATGAGCGAGCTATTCCAAAGGAGAAGATTTTCGAAGCTTTGGAAGTGGCTTTGGCCAGTGCAACTAAGAAGAAGTACTCTGTTGATATCGACTGCCGTGTTGAGATCGACCGTAAAGAGGGTTCATATACTACCTACCGTCGTTGGGTTGTAGTAGATACTGATGGACCACTGGACAATCCAGTACAAGAGATTTCTCTTGCAGCTGCTCGCGAAGAGTATCCAGAGATTAGTGCTGGTGATATCGTTGAAGATGAGATTCCATCTGTATCTTTTGACCGTATTACCATCCAAACTGCTAAGCAGGTTTTATCACAGCGCGTACGCAATGCCGAGCGCGAGCAGTTAATTGAAGATCAGCGTGGTCGTTTAGGACACGTAGTCAATGCTACTGTTAAGCGTGTCAACCGCGAAGGCTTAATCATTGACCTTGGCAACGGTGCTGAAGGTCTGTTACGCCGTGACAATATGATTCCTCGTGAGAACTACTCCCGTGGCGATCGTATTCGCGTGCTCTTAACTGAGATCCGCGAGGAGAACAAGGGCCCACAGATCATGTGTTCCCGTACCGCTCCTGAGTTCTTAGCTGAGCTCTTCCGTATTGAAGTACCAGAGATCGGTGAGGGTGTTATCGAGATCATGGGCGTGGCTCGTGATGCAGGCTCCCGCGCTAAGATCGCTGTACGTTCTAAGGATAAGCGTATTGATCCACGTGGCGCATGTATTGGTATGCGTGGCGCACGTGTTATGGCTGTGTCCAATGAGCTTGCTGGTGAGCGTATTGATATCGTTCTTTGGGATGAGAACCTTGCTCAGTACGTAACCAACGCTATGGAACCTGCTGAGGTTTCACGCATTGTTATCAATGATGAAAACCACAGCATTGACGTTGCTGTTGCCGACGAGAACTTAGCTTTAGCTATTGGTCGCAACGGTCAAAACGTACGTCTTGCCTCTCAGGTCTTAAACTGGTCTTTACAGGTTAAGGCTGAGACTGAGATGGATCAGGAGCTTGCCGCTGAGAGTGCTCAAATCGTTAAGTTCTTTACTGAGAACCTCGATATCGATGAGGACTTTGCTCGCGTATTATCTGATGCCGGCTTCCAGACTTTAGAAGAAGTTGCCTACGTTCCAGCTGAAGAGTTCTCTGACATTGAGGGCTTAGATGATGAGCTCGTGAAGGCTCTTCAAGAGAATGCTCGTGCTGCAATCGCTGCTAACGAGGAGAAGCTCAAGGCCGAAGGTGCTGATGAGCTTATGAAGGTTGAAGGTGTGGACACCGAGCTTGCTTTAGCTATGGCTAAGAAAGGCATTAAGACCCTTGAAGAGTTAGCTGAGCAGGCTATCGATGATCTCACTGATTTAAATATCGACGCACAGCGTGCTGGCGATATTATTATGGGCGCCCGTAATCTGACTTGGTTCAAGGAAGAAAACGCTCAGGGTGATTCTAGTGCATCTGATGCAGAGCAATAATAAGAGGGGTGAAACAACATGGCTGATGAAATAAAGACCGAGGACAAGGCTCCAAAGCGCATGTCCTTAAACCGTTCCGCCCACGCTTCTGTGAAGGTGCAGGACTCAACTGGTAAGCCTAAGGTTGTACAGGTTGTTCGTAAGAAGACCATTAAGTTCGATCCTAAGCTTGCTGAAAAAGAGCGTTTAGAGGCTGAGGCACGTGCTAAGGCTGAGGCCGAGGCTAAGGCAAAGGCTGAAGCTGAAGCAAAGGCTAAGGCAGAGGCTGAGGCAAAAGAGCGTGCTGAGGCAGAAGCTAAGCGTAAGGCTGAGGCTGAGGCTAAGAAGAAGGCCGCTGATGCTGCTAAGAAGGCTGCAGCTGATAAGGCTGCTGCAGAAAAGCCAGCTAAGATTGCTGAAAAGAAGGCTGAGGCTGAAGAGGCTGAAAAGCTTAAGGCTGCTCAAGAAGAAGCACAGGCTAAGAAGATCGCTTTAGAAGCTAGTCGTCAGGCCGAAGAGGCTCGTCGCTTAGCTGAGGAGAATGAGGCTCGTTGGGCTGCTGAGGAAGAAGAGCGTCGTCGCTTAGAAGAGTCCGATGGCATCGAGGAGTCCTCTGCATTCGTTCGTGAGGCAGAAGCTGCACGTGATCGCGAAGAAGAGAATCGTGGTCGTCACCGTACTAACGAGCGTGGTGGTAAGGTTGCTGCTAAGAAGCGTGAAGAGTCTGAAAACACCTTCGTACGTGGCCGTGGCAACAAGAAGCAGCCACAACGTAATGGCCGTGGCGCTCAAGCTAAGGGCAATCAGCAGCACGGCTTTAACCGTCCTGTAGCACCAGTTTCTCGTGAAGTAGTAATTGGTGAGACCATCACTGTAGCCGAGCTTGCTCAGAAGATGGCTGTTAAGGGCGCTGAGGTTATTAAATGCTTAATGAAGCTTGGTGAGATGGTTACCATCAACCAGGTTATCGATCAGGCTACTGCTCAGATCGTAGTTGAGGAAATGGGTCACAAGGCCATTCTGCGTAAGGAGAATGAGCTTGAAGAGGCAATCTTAGCTGATCGTCAGTCAGACGCTGCTAAGGCTCTGCCACGTGCTCCTGTTGTTACCATCATGGGTCACGTTGACCACGGTAAGACTTCCTTACTCGACTTCATCCGTAAGTCCAAGGTTGCAGCCGGTGAAGCTGGTGGTATTACTCAGCGTATCGGTGCTTACCACGTTGATACTCGTGGTTCAGGTATTACTTTCCTTGATACCCCAGGTCACGCTGCCTTTACCGCAATGCGTGCTCGTGGTGCTCAGGTAACTGATATCGTTATTCTGGTAGTTGCTGCCGATGACGGTGTAATGCCTCAGACTTTAGAAGCTATTCAACACGCTAACGCTGCTAAGGTTCCTCTCATCGTTGCTATCAACAAGATTGATAAGCCAGGTGCAGATCCTATGCGCGTAACTAACGAACTCATCCAGCACGGTGTTATTCCTGAGTCTATGGGTGGTGAAGTTCAGTTTGTTGAAGTTTCCGCTAAGACTGGTCAGGGTGTTGAAGAGCTCTTAGAGGCTGTGTTACTGCAGTCTGAAGTTCTCGAGTTAACCGCTGTGGCTGATGGTATGGCCTCTGGTGTTGTTATCGAGTCTCGTCTTGATAAGGGCCGTGGTCCAGTTGCCTCCGTATTAGTACGTGAGGGTACTCTGCACAAGGGTGACGTAGTTCTCTGTGGTCTTGAATATGGTCGTGTTCGTTCCTTACGTAACGAAAAGGGCCAGAACTTAGAAGAAGCAGGTCCTTCTATCCCTGTTGAGATCTTCGGCTTATCTGGTGTACCAGATGCTGGTGACGAAGTTACTGTTGTACGTGATGAAAAGAAGGCACGTGAAGTTGCTCTGTTTAGACAAGGCAAGTTCCGTGAGCTTAAGATCGCTAAGCAGCAGAAGGCTAAGCTTGAGAACATGTTCAAGGATAACCAGGCTTCGGAGCTTAATGTTGTGCTTAAGGCCGACACTCAGGGTTCTGTTGAGGCTATCTCTGATGCTCTGTACAAGCTGGCAACTGATGAGGTTAAGGTTAATATCATCGGTTCAGGTGTAGGTGGTATTACCGAAACTGACGCAACCTTAGCTACCGCTTCTTCAGCTATTATCGTTGGCTTCAACGTACGTGCTGACGCTCCTGCTCGTCGCGTTATCGAGACTGAGGGTGTGGATCTGCACTACTACAGCGTTATTTACGATCTTATCGATGACGTTAAGAAGGCTATGTCTGGTCTTCTCAAGGCTGAAGTTCAGCAGCGCATTATTGGTATGGCTGAAGTACGTGATGTCTTCAAGCATCCTAAGTACGGCTCAATTGCAGGCTGTATGGTTACCGAAGGTACCGTCAAGCGTTCTGCCCCAATCCGCGTTCTGCGTGATAACGTTGTTATCTACGAAGGCGAGCTTGACTCCTTACGTCGCTTCAAGGATGACGTATCCGAGGTTAAGAACGGCAACGAGTGCGGTATCTGCGTTAAGAACTACCAGGACGTTCGTGTTGGCGATCAGATCGAAGTCTTCGAGAACGTTGAGGTTAAGCGCACCTTATAATAAGGATGTGCTCATAGCCGAAGCTGCCTAAGGATCTTTTTAAAAAAGTGCGCCTCTAGCAACTGCGTTTATAGCCAGTGCTTTTGAGCGAGAGCGTTTATAGCAAGAGCATTTATAGGCATCGCATCTATAGCAAAAGCCTATATAGGCATCGCATCTATAGGCATCGCTCAGCACGTAAAAGACACTTAGGCAGTCACAATAAAGATAAGCTTGCTCCATGCATGGGGCAGCTTATACAAATCTTTGTTGTAGCAAAAAGCTCTAGTCTTATAGATCTTGTAGATTAAGACAGAGCTTTTTCTGTTTTTTAACTTAGTACTATGGGCTAGTCGCTAATCCAAGATAATTTCTTGAGTTAGCTGAGCTTATAGCACTAACCAACGTAGGTGTACGTCGGTTTATTTATTAAAGGTAATACTATGCCAAAAAGTTATGGCCGTAATGAAAGAATCGCCGCATCGCTTCGTCGTGAAGCAGCCCGTATTCTTGCATCCGAGATTAAGGATCCGCGAGTCAAGCTGGCTACAGTAACCGAAGTTAATGTGGCTCCTGACTTACGTAACGCCACCATCTTCGTCTCTTTCTTAGACGACGATGAGACCACTGTAAAAGAGGCTATGCAGGTCTTAAATAAGGCCGCTGGCTTTGTGCGTTCAACCATGGCAGCACGTCTTAAGATGCGCTACATGCCAAACATTGAGTTTGAGTTTGATAGCCTCGTTAAAGACAGCATGAAGCTCGACGCCCTCATTGCTAAAGGCTTAGGCCCAAAGGATGATGAGGCACGTATGTCCGATGTCGATTACGACTATGAAGAGGACTACGAAGACGAGCGTGACTCAGACAAGAACTAGCACAGCTTGCTTAAGCGCTATGTAGAGAGCAAAATGGCTCTAGCGTGCTATCTAAAGCTACTCAAGCTATACCCATCAGCTAGAGAATAAAGCTAGCTATGCGCTTATAGTTCTAAGTAGCTGACTCTTTTTAGTATTATTCATAAGCCCTGTTGCACAATTAATCCTGTGCAACGGGGCTTTTGTTTTGTAAGAGCATCGATATGATCTAGCTTTTCAATGCCTAGCAACATCGGTGAGAGTGAACTATGTAAGACTTCTTTAAGGAGCAGCAAAGCTTAAGCTACAAGCTACAGATTGAGAATATTCAGAGTATGACTTTCTATGAGGTAAGTAGGCAACAGGCCGGATATAGGACTGCAGCAACAGCCTTAGTAAGGTAAAGACTGCAAAAGATAGGGATCTAGGTTTTTGAATGTAGGGAGTTACTGCTCAAAAAATGCTGATGAAGCTTTACTAACCTTGATGGTATGCAGTGAGGGAAGCTTGTAAAGAAATGTTGTATCTATGAATTTAGGTACAAAAAAACGGCCTTAAAGCCGCTTGAGTACCTGATGGCGGATGGAGTGAGATTCGAACTCACGGAGGACGCAAATCCTCGACGGTTTTCAAGACCGTTGCATTCAACCGCTCTGCCATCCATCCGCATAGGTTGTGCGCACATTATACCGATATTTTTACACTGTGCAAGCCTAAAGCTACAACATTTTGCAAAGAAGTGCGCTACAGGCGCTCAAATGCCTTATATAAGCCAATTTCTAATGCATTAACTTTTTGTCTGATGCTGCTAAACAATGGTTTTTAAGCTAAAAATAATTTAAAAAGCGATCATGATTGGCTAGGAATTTTGCTGCTCATGATCGCTTCATAAGATCATATGCATCAGGCTACTGCTTAATCATGCGTTTTAGTGAAGTAGTATCCTAATGCGATCTTGGTAACTCAATGCTTATTAGAATGAATAACGTACGTTAGCGTTTACTCCAAATGAATCAATATTCTCTGAACCTACGTAGTTAACTCCGATGGTGCCGCCAAGAGAGCCATATTGAGCTGCAAGGCCTACATTTACACCATAGTTAAGCTCATCCATAACTTCGGTACTTAACTTAACCATCGGCAAACCAGCGCTTAAGGTAGTTGAGGTAACTTCGGTATCACCAGTGTTGAAGGTGACGCTGAAGTCAGAGCACGGAGCTAATGACCAACCTCCCATCTCAAAGGCCTTTGACAGAGTTACGCCAACAGGTACAGAGAAGACGTTTTGTACATCAAAATCGGTTCTTGCTAAGATGCCGTCTTCTGCCTTTAACTTGTATGCATCAGTGTTTAGGCGAATAAAGCGAGCACCTACGTGTGGGGTTACATCAACTACAGGGGTGGCAAAAGTATATTGCCCAGTTAATCCCATTGTGACAGCGGTGGTATCTGCCTCTCCGTTAAGATCGAAGCCTGAAACCTTATGAGAGATCACATTAAAGGATGCATCAGCAACTACGGTTAAATTGCTAAAGCCCATAGCGGTGTAGATACCAACGCCATAGTACTCAAACTCGTCTTTTAGACCAGCTCCATGGCCCTTGCCCTCTGAATCGCCAGAGCCAATGTTAAAGACTGCACCGTAGCGCATTTGACCCTTTAACATATCGGCACCAAAGGCAACTCCAGAAAGGTCGACATCAGAGCCGTAGCTTACGCCTTGAGCGTCAAAGCCATCTGCCTCAACTGACTTGTACATTGGGGTGAGCCATACACCGCCCTTGCTATTTGAGCCAGTTGCGCTAATGGCATTAGTCTCAACACCAAAAGAGCCTACACGAGAGCCGACAGCATCAGCCATGGTAGTTACTGCAGCAACAGCAGCTTGCTGTGCACCAGCATAGGTTGCAGCATGATAGACTGCATCCATCTTGGCATAGCCTTGATTAGAGATGGTATCAACTAAGAACTCATAGCCATCCTCACCAGAGTTATCTTTAAGCTTGCCATCTACATAGTCAACAATCATGTCGCCAACAGGACTAGACACTTGTGATCTCATGGCTGCAATGGCTTCAGGATCAACAATTACTGTTCCCTTATCAATGCCAGCACCGCTAGTTTGACCTACAATCAGACCACCGGCAGCCTCAAAGTTCAAGCTTCCGCTTACAGTACCAGTTGTACCACCCGTACCCTCTGCCAAGAAGAGGTCGTCAGGCAGATTGCCCTTGTTGTAGTCACCCACCAACACTAACTTTGAGTTCCTGCCGCCGCTAACAGTTGCATTAGCTGCTTGGCTAAACTTAATGGCAACATCTGCACCCTCATCAAAGGCTTTTTCAGTAATGATGAGAATGGCATTGTCGCCTAAGGTTAAGCCATTGCTAGCACCCGCATTGGCATGGTTCTCATCGGTGAGGTTTGAGTCCACCACAATTTTGGCGTCGTTTTTTAAAGTAACAGTGTCGTTTAAGACTAAGGCATTATGAATCTTACCGTTCTCATCAAAGCCACCATTGGAGATAAGGTATTTGCCTACCATGGTATAGAGCTCAGCCATGCTTTCATCGGTATTGTCAAAACCAACGCCAAAAAGGGAGTTTTTGCCAATGTAAATGCTGCCATCAATAGTGCCGGCACCATGAGCGCCACCGATTAAGCCTGAAAGCGAGTGAGCAGTAACTACTGATGCTTTCTTGCCAAAATCTGGATCAATGAATAAATCACTAGTGGTAAGGTCTAGCTTGCCGATAGCAACAGTAGCACCGAGACCAGTTGGGCCATCTGAACCAATGTTGAGGGTGCCATTAGTGCCCACAAAGCGGTCAATATTTACGTTTGCACCGCCTGCAATGATTAGCTCGCCGCCAGTGTTGTTGTTTGTAAGAATAAGCTCTTTGGCAATTAAATCGCCCTTTAAGTACATGCCAGATGAGTTACCCTGTGCAGATACACTGATAGATGCGTCTTTTGCATCTAACTTAGAGCCATGCTGCAGGTGGAAGCCGTAGGTCTTGATGGTATTCCCTTTAACAGTTAAGGATGAGTCACTAAATACGGTAAGCTCGCCAATAGGCTGTGTCTCGCCGATATTGCCCTCGACAGTTACGTTGCCAACCTTTGAGCCATCTAAAGCGCCAACGACAAAGGTACCAGTCTTATCGACAGAGCTGTCCACGGCTGCAATGGTGCCAGTTCCTTGTAGAGCTAAGGTTGAGTTAGCCTTTTCAAAAGTAACCTTACCTGCACTGCCATCATTACCCTTAACATATAAGCCGTTAGCACCATTAGCATAGCCATTAATGAGAGTTAAAGTGCCACCTGAGATGGACACGTTTGAACCATCGGTTACATTAATGTTGCCAACAGCATATAGCTTTTCAATTTTGTCAGAGGAAGCTGAGTTAACCTGGGTGTCTTTATAGAAGTCTGAGCCAAGACCAGTCTTAACTTCAGTTAAAGACATTGATGTTTTAGCCTTTTGATCGGTGATCTTAATACCATCAAAGGAGCCACCAAAGGATGTTCCGCTTTGAAGCTTTTCAAACTGTGCCATGGTCATAGCACTGTTTGCACCAGTAAGCTTAATGGTGGACAGAGCACCGCCACTAACAGCATTAGCAGCAAAGTCAGTCTTAAACTTAACTAAATCTGCGCCTGCATTTTCAAAGGTAAACCAATCCGTACTATCTAAGATCACGGTGGAAGCGCCATCAAGCTTGATAGTATCTGCGCCGATCTTATATGAGCTAGCATCGGCTGCATCTAAGGTGGCGGAGGATAATTTGATGATGCCTTTAGCTGCAGTAGTCTCTAACTTACCTGTTAACTTTAAAGAAGAATTGGTAAGCTGCAGGCCTACACTATCAGTGCCTGCACCGCTCTTAATAACCAGATCTTTGCCTTGCTCTAAGGTGTAATCACCCTCAGTAATGTTGATAAGACCTGCGCCATTAGCGGTACCTACAGTGACAGCGCCAGTAATATTACCAGCGCCTAAAGTAGCGAGATTTAAGGTGCTATCAAGACCAAATGCAGATCCGTTCTTTGACTTAAAGGTAACCTTTTCTGCGCTAATAGAGCCATCGGTACCAAGACCCAGGGCAAAGTTTTTGTTGTTAGTCTCGCTTGTACCTAACTCAACATTGGTACTTACAATATGGAGCTTGTTAGAGCCTTTTATGCCAAAACCATTTGTAATCTGAGCATTCTTTACAGCAATGCTTGCCTCGCCGCTTACCGCAATAGAGTTAGAGGCGGCATTATCATTTGCATAGATAAAATTGCCCAGATCTACAGCTTCTTCATCAGTAAGTGTAAGAGTGGCTTTATCCTTTAAGAGCAGCTTGCCATTTGGACTTGCAAAGACGCCTTTGCGAGATGCAAGCTTATCTGAGCTGATCTGTAAAGAGCTGTTCTCTCCAGTAACGGTGATCTCGGCATGGTTTGCAAGAGCACTATTGATCTCAACCTTATGGGTGATCTCTACAGTGCTTTGAGAGCCATTATTGCCGATCTCTAAAGTACCTTCACCATCGACTTTGAAGCCATTCATAGTGATAGCAGAAACAGTATGAGAACCAGCATCAGCAGCTGTTTTATTAGTCCACATGCCATCTAAGAAGAGCTTTTTGTCAGATGCGATAGTAGCGCTGGCATTAGTAAGATTGATTTTGTTTGCGTAGATAGCGCCATCACCATTTACGTTAAGCTTGGAATCGCCATTAATAGTTACAGTACCTGATGTGGCATCACTAGAAATGAGGTTTGCAGTAGCATAGCCATCATCATGCACTTTACCGTTGAAGTTAACAGAGCCACCTGATACTTCAACACCATGAGAGCCAATAACATTGGACTCGTGGTTTAAATTGATAGTTGAGTTTTGGCTGCTAAATACACCACCATTTTGGTTAAAGGTAGCGCTGATGTTTGAGTACAGAGTCCAATCTGCATCAGTGAATCCAGCAGTCTTATCTGCTGTCATCATGCCGCCAAGGGTGATGATTGAACCGCTGTATAGGTTCACATTGTGGAACTTTAATGCAGCACGATTAGCTTCGATAGTTGAGCCATAAACCTTAAATGGTCCAAAGTTAGCGTCGGTAGATGGCGCGTCTTGGCTATTCTGATCGTAGCCATAGAGCGTGGTGTTGGTAGCCTCGTCATTGTTGATTACAAGCTTGGCACCATCACGTAAAGTTAAGCCATTTACAGCAAGGTGCTTATCTTTTGCGCCAGTAATTGTTACTTGAGCTGTTGATCCACTAATTACAGTAGTGGTTTGAGTTGTGCCTGTGAAACCAGAATACATGAAGCCATCTTGATCAAATTGGGCGCTTGAATCGCCCATGTAGATGGTGGATTCTTTGGTTACGGTTTCTGGGGCTAGGGTATTTGTTTGATCATCGCGTGCTGTTGAGAAATCTTCAAGATCCCAAATGTTGTTGCCTGGAGCGGCATAAGCTAGGTTCATGGAGAGCATGATTGCAGCAGGGGCCGCAGCAAGGAACATCTTTATCTGAGCGTTTCTAAAGACCGCACGATATTGGGCCATCAAGAACTTGATAGCAGAATTAGTCTGTTTCATATTTTTATAAGCATGTAAGTTAACAACGAGTATCAACCTATAAATGGTTGCTCGTTAAAAAAAAGCAAACCCATCAAGTTACTGATGCGATTTAGCAGCAACTTAGCGATGGAGTCGAAGTGCTTTTTTTGCATGTCCTATGAACCGTGTAGACGTAGCAATGCCGTACACCTGTTTTAAGCAGGCATAAGAAGAGCGTCAGTGGTTAATAAAAGACATGATGTATAAGCATGTGTTGGGCAAAATTATGCCTAGGCTCCTTTAGGCAAATAGCAAGGTAATGTCTGATCCATATTTGGATCATGTAGTGAAATTCGGCTTGACTATTGTCTAAAGGAAAGTGCCGTTTTAACGGCGTATTGGGCTTATTGGTATGTACTTAGGTGGGTAAGCATGTGACCAACAGTCATACCGTTTGATTGTTTTTGAGTCTATCTATGAATGGCCACTATGGTTAAGAATTTTAGTTAAAATTCTAGTGGCTTATCACAAATAAGCGCATCAAAAACGCTTTTTCTTAACCATAACTTCAATCCTATATAAATTAAATTTTGTCATGGTTGAGGTTATTGGCTTAAAAAAAAAAGCCTTACTCATCTCGTTAGAATCGGGAACATACATTAGCACATGAAAACTTAGCTCAAAATTATGAGGCTAAAATTTTGTACAAAATTATAAGATTTCTCTCATTGTGCTGTAACTAGATGACGGTTGCTAAATACCACTCAGGCCATATGTTTTTCCTATATTCAAGCTGCCTTAGGATTATGCAATTTATGTTTTGTTTAGAAAATAGAAAATACATCGCACATATGGCAAGCATGTATTAACATAATTCTCAAAGATGCACTTCACTTTCAAGTAAATCAGAAAGGCAGCCGACAGCTCTTCCTCCAATATCACTCCAACTGATATCACTCCTTCCGATATCATTCCAGCCTATAACCTCCCTCAGTCATAAACTTACACTCACTCACTCACTCATACATGCATTGAACATCTGTCTGTTGATTAGTTGCATTGAGGTGTGCTGGGCAAATTTATTGCGTTTATTAGGTAGTAAGTACGGGTAGAAAAGTCTAAAAATCGTGTCCAAAATAGTGCATTAATTTAAGAATGCCTTATATATCGTATTTGTTCTTTAGTTTACAGATGTTTTTGGTCGATATGTAAGTTTATAGAAGCCAAAACTTGATCTTTATCTCTCTAGAGTATGTTTTGAAAATGAGGTTTAGATCAAATTTGTGTGCACTATTTTAACCTACATGATTTTTATGTTTGTATGTAAAAATACTCTATGGTAGCTGTATTTGACGTAGATTCTTAGTTAAATAGTTGTTAAAAGTGGCCTATTTATAATGTTTGTGCTGACAATATGGTGAAGTGTTGTTTCTTTATATAGAGATTAAGGTGGCTTGCTTGTTTGGGTGCGTTGCCTTACCAAAATGGATCGCAGTTTTTAAATTTGAGGGCTTATGAACGGTTTTTCTTGATAGCTGGTTTAGGTGCGCGTAAATTAAGCCCTGTACTTCAATCTAATTCGTTTTTTAGGAGATACGACATGTCCTATTCACAGCAGGTCTTCGAGCAGCTCTCACAGCGTTATTCTTATCAGCCTGAGTTCTTACAGGCAGTTGAAGAGGTTTTAGGTACCCTTCAGCCAGCTCTTGATAAGAACCCTGCTTATCAGAAGAACAAGATCCTCGAGCGCATCACTGAGCCTGAGCGTGTTATCCACTTCTTGGTTCAGTGGGTTGACGACAAGGGCGAGATCCAGGTAAACCGTGGCTACCGCGTACAGTTCAACTCCGCAATCGGTCCTTACAAGGGCGGCTTACGTTTCCACCCATCTGTGAATGAGGGTGTTTTAAAGTTCTTAGGCTTCGAGCAGATCTTCAAGAACTCCTTAACTGGTACTCCAATTGGCGGCGCTAAGGGTGGTTCAGACTTCGATCCTAAGGGCAAGTCCGACAATGAGATCATGCGCTTCTGCCAGGCCTTCATGGTTCAGTTACACCGCTACATTGGTGCAACCATTGACGTTCCAGCTGGCGACATCGGTGTTGGTGGTCGTGAGATCGGTTACTTATACGGCACTTTCAAGCGCCTCACCACCTCTTATGAGGGTGTTTTAACTGGTAAGGGCCTCAACTACGGTGGTTCCTTAGCACGTACTGAAGCAACTGGTTACGGTACCGTTTACTTTGCTCAGGAAATGTTAAAGGATCGTGGTGATTCTTTAGAGGGCAAGGTTGCTACCGTTTCAGGTGCTGGTAACGTTGCTATTTACTGTTGTGAAAAGTTATACCAAAAGGGTGCAAAGCCAGTTACCGTATCTGACTCACGTGGTTCTGTCTACGATCCAGATGGTATTAAGGTTGATGTATTAAAGCAGGTTAAGGAAGTTGAGCGTGCTTCATTAACTCGTTATGTTGAGTTAGTTCCAACTGCTAAGTACGTTCCTGTATCAGAGTACCCAGAGGGCAAGCACTTCGTATGGACCGTTCCATGTGACGCTGCTTTCCCATGCGCAACCCAGAACGAGCTCTTCTTAGAAGACGCTAAGACCTTATTAGCTAACGGCTGTAAGTGTGTTGCTGAAGGCGCTAACATGCCATCTACTATCGATGCAATTAACGCATTCTTAGCAGCTGGTATTTGCTACGGCCCTGCTAAGGCTGCTAACGCAGGTGGTGTTGCTACCTCTCAGTTAGAGATGGAGCAGAATGCTTCTATGACCGCATGGCCATTTGAAGTTGTTGACAAGAAGCTCCACGACATCATGATCAACATCTACAACAATGCATCTGAGACCGCCAAGGAGTTCGGCGCACAGGGCAACCTCGTATTAGGTGCTAACATTGCTGGCTTCCGTAAGGTTGCTGATGCAATGATCGCTCAGGGTGTTATCTAATCACACATAAAACAGTCTAGTGCCTAAAATCTCCTCTAGGCACAAGCAAAAGATTGAAGCCTGGACCATGGCGTTGTTAACTTAATGCCATGGTTCCAAGCTCCAATAGCCTTTCTATTATGAGTCTTCCACGACT
>Bissell_p2__coassemble_840_pt1 | contig 18819 bp, 10 predicted proteins | sample Bissell_p2__metabat2_high_PE_026 | metagenome-assembled genome bin Bissell_p2
TGCCTGCCTGTCACGCAGGAGGTCGCGGGTTCGATTCCCGTCCGTTCCGCCACTTATTTAGAAGAACCACCCTCGAGGTGGTTTTTTCGTTTCTGGCCCTGCAAAATGGCCAGTCACCACCTCAATTGACCCGTCTTCTCAAGCCTACGGAACATATCAAAACATCCGAGGCAATTGAAGCCACCTTTAAGGTGGTTTTTTCGTTTCTGGCCCTGCAAAAAGGCCGGTTACCTCCTCAATTGACCCGTCTTTCAAGCCTACGGAACAGATCAAAAGATCCTAGGCAATTGAAGCCACCTTTAAGGTGGTTTTTTTTGTTTCTAGTCCCTGCCCAAAACGCAAGTTACCGCCCAAATCGACTGAAAAAATTCATATTGTGCAAATGCGTGGTTTAGCATTAATGAGCTTCACAGCTATATCTCACCTTTGGTTACAGCATAATGAAGAGTGTCATTGACAAGCTATTCATCAATAAAAGGCTCTTTGAGATCGTATGTACATATGATGTCATCTTCTAACCTAAAATATGCCTCTAGATCATCTGGTTGAGCTGGTATACCTTTTAGCCAATACATGTCGCCATAATACAGACTCATTGCCCAATAATAAGGAAATTCATGATTGAGTAGAGCAGCCTCCATGTAGGTTGCAACAGGCTCTGCTAAGTGAGATTGATCTACTAGTGCCGATGCTTCAGCATAAGAAATACCGACATAAAATTTTATTAAATGCTTAATCAGCTCACAAAAGCTCTCTTGATTGAAAACCATGCGGCTCTGTTCACCCTTGAGTACAATTCCATCTTGTGGCATCAACTAATATCCTGATAGTAAAGTTTGGCAGTCCTATGGTTGGTATTATCGCTATATAGCGCATTTAACAGCACCTGGTTAAGTTAAATGCGCTCAAAGATAGGTAGATTGCGTAAGTGCGATTGTGATAACGGTGCTAAGGCTATAGAATACATGGTGCAAGAGTCACTTGCTTTTAGCTAGTACATTGTTGTTAAGCTGGCTTCATTCTTGATAGACAAGTGACTGCAAGGAAACGGATGACGTGCTGTTATCCGTTGTAACAGGAGCAGGCACTGTGAACCAGATTTACGCCACTATCTTACGAAGCCTATTAGGCAATGACGTCATTGAGAGCACACTGCAGGAGGTAGAAGAGAAGTACCCTTCCCTCTTTGATAAGCTCGCTGAGCTAGCTATGCCTGATGGTTCTAATCAAGATGAGATGGTGGACTACTCTCTGCACGTGGTTGATGCTTTTATTAAGCTCAAGCAGTCAGAGATCTATCAAAATCCTGATCTCAATAAGGTCTTTAGTGCTTTTAGTGCTGTGTCTAATAGCTATGCACTAAAGAATCAGTCTGAGTATATTCTGCGTTTTGATACAGCACTTACTATCTGTGTCATGGCGCTGATGTGCGGTCTTAAAGATCTTAAGAACATCACTGCCTACTCTAATTACGCTAATCAGTATCTGCAGCTTTTATTGCCATGCATGTTACACCCTCGCTACCGTATCTCAGTACCAAACTGTCGTTCGGTGATGCGTTTAGTTAACTACAACATGCTCGAGAGCTTCTATACTAATTTCTTTACTCGCGCTAAGGTTGCAACTAAGCTCTGTCCACCATCAAAGCTTCGTGAGATTCAGCCTTCCCTTGCTAACAAGGCTGGTGCTTTTAGTGTAACTACTGAGCTGCATGGACTTACCCACGCTGATTTAGGCGCGTACTTGCCATGCTTAGGCCTTGACCACGGCCTCATCCTAGGCCCTCGTCCATTGCTCTTCTTATGCTGCGATCAGCTTAATCTTAATGGCTATGATTACCTCTTATCTTTAAATCATTTGCCTCGTGAAGTGCTTGCACAGTTTGAGTCTAGATTAGCAGCCACCTCAAATGCCAAGATTCTCATTGATCGTATTGATACTTACTATGATCTTTTAGATGAAATTTCTGAGGATATGCAGACAGTTGTTTGCATTAAGCGTATAGATCCTCAGACTAATCAGATTGAAGCCTTCTTCTACTTATCTACCTTGCCACAGGTTGAAGATAGTCTCTATTTGATTCAAAAGGCAGAGTACGAGTGTGAGATGTCCTTACGTCAAAAGGACTCTTACATCATGACCATTTCGCGCAATGACAACGAAGAGCATGAGCTATTCTTACCGCAAAGACAGGATTACAACCGCTTTGTGGTGAACATTCTGTCCTATGAGCGTGAGATCAGTGCCAAGCTAGTGGGACATTCAAACGTTAAGCCTTGGGATGTAATTCTCTATCGCAATGGCTCTAACCCAGTTGCTGCCATGACCTCGATCTTCTATTACTTCATGTCAGATATCATTGATAGTAATCAGATCATCATGCATCAGCGCAAGCGTATGTTTGACTTACTTGGCTCTAACCCATCTAGCAAGACTGACCCAAGTGGCTTGTTCTAAGCTCAGTTAAGCTAAAGCCTAGTTTTATCTATAACTTACTGTAGGTCATAGCTAAGCGTTTAAGAGCACTAGTTACTATATATCCATACAAGAGTTCAGTGTGAAGCCAATGTCCCGTGAGGGTACTTTAATGTGGCAAAACTGGACTCTTTTTATATCCAAAAAGCCCCTTTATGCACCGTTGTGTGCCCTTACATATATTTAGTGTCGATCTGCATCGAGATTTTGCACAGTCAATTTGTTATGTATGGAATTTTTGGTTAGACTTAGTAACTTTGAGGTGGATGAAATATTGAGTAATTCTACGTTTACTAAAACGAGCATCTATTGCTTGCTTTGCACTTAAAATGCTTGTTTCTCACCTCATAATGCGAGCTGGTTTCTTTTAAAAAGCATCTCATGACACCATTGTTATCACTTAGATTAAACAAGTAAGTCTTTAGCACAATTAAATTGCTAGCTTTGATGTTGATTTGATAGTTGTCTATACGATAATTAGGGGTATGAGAGCTCTGTCTATGCGACCAATTTGAGCTTATCGATGAGTTAATCATCGTGATAAGAGCTTTTAGTGGCAGCATTGAAGATCTTATTTTCGTTTTTCACGTTACGCACAGTAGAACACGTGCAATCAAGGTAGTACGGGAGATGTATTCATGGCCGGCGAAAACAAGTTAGCTGTGGCGCATGTAAACTTAGCTTTAGGCTATCGCGGTAATGAGCGACAGATCGAGCTGCTGATCAAAGAGTTAGCTAGCCTTGGTGTGCCGCAAGCTTTGATCTGCCGTGAAGATAGCCCTCTTGCTTACCACCTTGAGGGTGTTAAGGGGCTTAAGTTCTATCGTATTCGTGGAAGCGACCCTCGTTTTATGGGCCACTTCAAAGTAGGTCGTTACTCTATAATCCATGCTCATGATCTCTATGGCGTGCAGTGGGCATTCTTCCACTATCTTCTCCGTGGAACCCCATATGTAATTACTGAGCGTGACGAAGACCCTTCTATCTACGGCTTTGTGAATAAGACTGCCTATAAGACAGCTGCAGCTATTGTAGGTGTATCAGAAATCATCAAGGACACCCTAAGTGAATACTTAGGTGTTGAGGCCATGATGGTGGGCGATTGCTCCTCTCGCCTGATGCCAAATGAGAACGTCACAGCTCACTTTAAAGAAGCGCTCAAGCATCGTTTTGTTATCGGTAACATTAGCCCGCTTATCAATCGTCAAAAGGGTCAGAGTGTACTTATCGATGCAGCTAAGATTCTCCAAGAGAAGATCCCAGAGATTGTAGTGGTCTTTGTTGGTGGCGGTGATGATGTAGGCTTGCTCCAACGTCACGCTAAAGACATGCCTTTTGTTAAGTTTGTGGGATTTAAGCGCAATTACATCGACTATATGTCTTGCTTTGATGTCTTTGCTTATCCAGCTAACTATGAGGCTAAGGGTAGTATTATTCTCGATGCTATGGAGCAGGGTGTGCCTGTGGTAGCCTCTAAGGTAGGCGGAATTCCAGATATCATTAAGCACGATGAAACAGGTTTTCTCATTGAGCCAGGTGATTCTAAGTCCTTAGCTAACTACATCATGCACCTGTACGAAGATCGCAATATGTACTACCGTATTGTGCATAATGCACGTAACGTTGCCTCTGATCATAGCTCTAGTGTCATGGCAGCTCAGTACTACCGTATTTATATCAATATCCTCAATCGCAAGAAGGGCCTTCTCTAATTGCCCATTCAAAATCAAGTTGTAGCTTAACTTACCATTAAGCTAGTGTGTTGTAGGCAATGTTTTTTTTCCTGCAATGTAACAGCAACTAAGCTAGTGCAATGCTGTACGATGTGGATATAAAAAAAAGCGCCCTTAAGGCGCTTTTTTTTATAACTGTCTTTGAATGGGCCATTGCTTGAAAAGTGTCTAGCTAGCTCTTTTGAGCAAAATGGCCTGGCAATCGTGCTCAAATCTTAGGCATCGTAGTGATTGACCCTTGAGACGAGCATATCAAAAGGTTCAACATGAGGCTCTTTCATAAGAGTCTTGTAGATAAGCACGCAGCAGAGTAAGGATACAAAATCACGATTACGGGTATAGGTACCGTTGTGACGGATGTTGTCCTTAGAGCTAATAAGATAGGTTGCACCGACACGACGTGATTTGCCGTTTTGCTCTACCTCCAGATCAAAGTTGAGCTCAAAGATATATGGAAACTCAGTGCTTTGCATGAGATCGCAAGCTACAGGACCAATCTCTTTGGCACGTTTTTCACTAAGCGGCATTAAAGAGACGAGGTTGTTATGCGGCATATGCTCACGTACCTCGCTAGTCTCTTTTAGCGCCTCAGGATCATGTAGATCAGTGTTGATTACTGAGCAGGTTACAAAGTCATTAAAGAGGGTTTGCAGGCTAATTAGTAAATAGCCACGGCATACACCATCAATGGCGTTAACTGGTCCAATCGAGATCTTTTGTTGTCTAAAGTTTGAGATAAGATCAAAGGTGTCTTTGCTTACATAGTAAGGCTCAACCACCTTCATGACATCCTCAAGCACCTTAAGCATGTCATTATCTGCAGCATTGTGGCCGATGATCTTAAGCTCTAACAGAGGGTAGACAGCTCTATCGCCAATAGTGACACCCTGTGGCAGAGATATCGAGCCAATCTTCTCCATCAGATCTGACTCACCAATACCCATTAAGAAGAGTTTAAATAAATGAGTACGTGGTACGGTGTCCTCACTTAAGGATAGTACTATCTCCTTAACGGATGCCTCCCACATTGCCTTAAGTTCACGTGGAACACCAGGCAGGAAGATAAAGACGGCTTTATTTACCTTCACCATAAAGCCACAGGCAGTGCCAGTTGGGTTTTCGATCATGATCGAACCCTCTGGGAGCATGGCTTGCTTAATGTTGGTTTGCGACATGACACGATTGCGGTTAATGAACCACTGTGACATGGAGCGGTGCCACTCTTCATTGAGAACTAGAGATTTGCCAGCTACTCTTGCAATGGCTTCGGTAGTGAGATCATCTGTAGTAGGTCCCATACCGCCAGTTTCGATAGCGATACATTCACGCTCACTTATTTCAGTAAACATGGCCATCAGTTCTTCAAGCGAGTCACCTGCAGTATGACGACGATCTACCTGAAGTCCTGATTCAAATAATTCACGGGATAGATAACTAGCATTAGTGTCATCGATATTGCCAGTAATAACTTCATCACCTGTGGAAATCAATTCAATGCGCACAAGAACTCCTGTAGTTAGACAGTCTAAATATCTTGCCAAGTTTTTAAAAAGCCATCTGCTTTTGCTTTTGTATAAAGCCATTTGCAGCTAAGCCTATAAGATCATACTTTGTTCCGATGAGCTATGGTTTCGCAAGATGTTTTGTCAATCACTGTGAATAAGGTCACGTACGCTTACATAGCTGCAAAATATGCGCATCATCCTGTCAGGCAATGTTATATATATCTTAAGAGATGATTTAATGAGCCTATGGCAAGGGGCCTCAATCAAATTAGGAGGTGCTTTAAATACTGCCATTTTGGATGTTTAAGCCCTTAAATGATGCGCTTAAGGTAGAAATTCAGTGAATTGCGATTGCTGTGGTACCCTATAGTGCATTAAGAAATGCACTTAAAGTACGTAGGTACTGACACAATCAGGAGACTTACATGCCAATTAATATTCCAACAGGTTTACCAGCAGCCGATGTGCTTGCTCAAGAGAAAGTGTTTGTAATGACACAGGATCGTGCCGAGAGCCAGGATATCCGTCCTCTCGAGATCATCATCCTAAACCTGATGCCGAAGAAGATTGTTACTGAAATTCAGTACATGCGTAAGCTCTCAAGTACACCAATTCAGATTAATATCGATCTTTTACGTATTGATCATCATATCTCTCGCAATACCCCACAGTCTCATTTAGACACTTTCTACAAGGATTTTGAGGAGATTAAAGATCGTTACTTCGACGGTATGATCATCACTGGTGCCCCATTAGATCAAACCGAGTTTGAGGACGTTACCTTCTGGGACGAGCTTACAACCATCCTAGACTGGACTAAAACGCACGTCACCTCCACGCTCTTTTCATGCTGGGGTGTAGCTGCAGCTTTAAAGCACTTTTACGATATTCCAATGCTCAATCGTACTAAGAAGCTCTCGGGCGTTTTTCAGCATGAGGTCATTGATGATCTCAACCCATTTACTTATGGTTTTGATGATTTCTTCTTTGCACCTCACTCACGCTTTATCGATTTCCCTGAGGAGATGTTTAAAGAGAAGACTGACCTTATCATTGTCGCTCAGTCAGCGCGTGCCGGTGTATTCTTAGCCACCTCAAAAGATCGCAAGCAGCTGTATGTTACTGGTCACCCTGAATACGATCCAGAGACCCTCTCTGATGAGTTCTACCGTGATTTAAGCTCTGGACTAACTCCAGATCTGCCAGTTAACTATTTCCCTGATGATGATCCATCAGGCGAGCCAATTTGTACCTGGCGCTCACATGCTGCTCTGCTCTTTAGAAACTGGGTTAACTACATCTATCAAGAGACCCCATACGACTTTGTCATGCGTCGCGACTAAAGTACCTGCCTAGACGCATAACAGGCATAGGTGGCAATTGTACATCTATGCCTTGTCTTATAAGCCCATCTGAACAAGTCCTCACCGCTTGTAATTTCTACCCATCACAATAAATTTAGAGCCTTAATAAGTCCTTAGTGTGCAGTGTTTGTAGGATCATGTGCGCACTGTTCATAGGTGCGGGCGATTTTTTCCTTCTTGGTGCATGGCCACATAGGCCTGAGCCTGATAAAATACAAGGTTCCAATGATGGGCAAGAATCAATTACCCAATAGTAGTTTTCTAAGCAGCCCCTAGGGCAGAGGCTTTTTTACGGCCTTGCAAGGATTGCATGGCGTCGAGGCAATAGTTTTGGATAAATTTCAGATTACCGGCGGTAAGGTACTGCGCGGCGAGGTTACTATCAGCGGAGCAAAGAATGCAGCTCTGCCAATCCTTTTAGCTACCATGTTGACCTCTGAGGATGTCACACTTAAGAACGTACCAGATCTGCGTGACGTGCAGACTTGCCTTAAGTTACTGACAATCATGGGCAAGAGCTACGAGCGTCTCGGTGAATCTGAATATCTCATAAAGGGCAAAGTTACTCATAACGTAGCCCCATATGAGCTGGTTAAGACCATGCGTGCCTCCATCTTAGCTTTAGGTCCGCTCACCGCCTTTTTAGGCTCAGCTGAGGTATCGCTACCAGGTGGTTGTGCCATTGGTGCTCGTCCTGTGGACCTGCATGTTAAAGGCTTAAAGGAGTTAGGCGCTACTTTTGAGCTTGCTGATGGCTATATTCGTGCTCAGGCTCCTGACGGTCGTCTGCATGGCGGCACCATCATGATGGATAAGGTATCGGTTACTGGTACTGAAAACCTGATGATGGCTGCAGCTTTAGCTGAAGGCACTACAGTTATTGAGAACGCTGCTCGTGAGCCAGAGATTACTGACTTAGCTGTATTCTTACGTGCAATGGGTGCCAATATTAGCGGTGACGGTACCCCTAAGATTGTCATTGAGGGTGTCAGCTCTTTACATTCTTGTGAGCACTCTATTGTGTGCGACCGTATTGAGGGTGGTACTTACTTAGTAGCTGCAATGGCAAGCCATGGAGAGGTGTTATGTAAGAACATCCTGCCATCCACCTTAGATCCTGTTATTGCCAAGCTTAAAGATGCGGGCGCTTTAATTGAGCTGCACGATGACAGCATCTACCTTGATATGCGTAATCGTGACATTCTGCCAGTTAACATCATCACTGCTCCACATCCAGGTTTCCCAACTGACATGCAGGCTCAGTTCATGGTGTTAAATGCCTTAGCTAAAGGTTCAAGCACCGTTACTGAGACCATCTTTGAAAATCGCTTTATGCATGTTCCAGAGCTGATGCGCATGGGTGCAAAGTTCTCTATTCAGGGTAATACCGTTCACATTGAAGGTGTTGAACAGCTTAAGGGTGCACAAGTCATGGCAACTGACTTACGCGCTTCTGCAAGTTTAGTGATTGCAGGCTTAGTTGCTCAAGGTACTACCATCGTAGAGCGTATCTACCATATGGATCGTGGCTATGAGCATATCGAGCGTAAGATTAGAGCCCTTGGTGGAACTATTGAGCGTATCTCAGGTCAATAATTTTGACATGAGCGATCTTTAAAGTTTAGATATGAGCTCATTTTAGTAGAGAGCTTAATAAAGCTTTAAAGCACGTAAGTTAGCATCTAGTGTACGTATCATTAGATGCTAGGACTTCAAAGACTTACTAACACTACCATCTGATGTTTGATCTAAGCGCATATAACACATTTAACCTAACCGTCTTTGCTAAGGATGGCCGCGAGATTTGTTCAAAGCAAGATCTCAAAGAGCCCGTTAGTAGACCTTACATCATCTTAGGTGGTGGCTCTGATGTGCTATTTACCGAAGACTTTGACGGCACTGTTCTCATTAATCGCATTAAGGGCATTGAGGTTAGTAAATGCTCTAATGGCTATAAGGTCAGAGCCGGTGGCGGTGAGATTTTAGATGAGCTTATTGATAAGTTGCTTGACAAAGGTATCTGTGGCCTTGAGAATCTCTCACTTATACCAGGTACTGTAGGTGCTGCTCCGATTCAGAATGTGGGTGCTTATGGTATTGAAATTGGTGACTTTATCGAGTCCATTGAGGCTGTAGATCTCAAGGATGGTTCTGAACATGTGCTTGGCAAAGATGAGTGTAAGTTTGGCTATAGAACTTCACTGTTTAAAGAGCCTGAGTTTTCAAGCTACTTCATTACTCATGTAACCTTTGTGCTTCCTGATTGCTTTAAGCCTAAGCAAAACTATGCAGGATTGCAAAGCGTAGAGTTTAAGTCACCACGTCAGGTACGTGATCGTGTGATCGCCCTGCGTAATGAGAAGTTACCTAACCCAGCTTATGTCGGCAATGCGGGTAGCTTTTTTAAAAATCCTTACGTAACTACTGAGATCTATGAGAAGCTCAAGGCAAAATACGCTAATATGCCTTGTTGGCAACAAGAAGACGGTAGTTATAAGTTAGCTGCAGGTTGGCTTATTGATAAGTCAGGCTGTCGCGGCATTAAGCACGGTCAGGTGGGTACTTGGGGCAATCAGGCTCTAGTTATCGTCAACCTAGGTCGCGCTAAGCCACATGAAATTACCGCTTTAGCCAAATACATCACGGCTGAAGTGAAAGAAAAGTTTTTAATCGATCTCGTACCTGAAGTTCGTCTTTACGGTAAGAACGGAGAAATAGCATGGGATCAAATCTGAGCTTTGTAATGCCTTTATTACGCTGTCTCAATCAGTCTGAAGACCTGCGTATGAACTACCGCCTTCTGTGCAAGCGTTTAGAGGTAACTGTAGAAGTTCTCCAAGAGATCGCAGAGCTCGTAAATGAGATGGAGCCATTGCTCTATCAAGACGGCGAAGATTTAGTCTTGGTCAAAAAGCTCGATCTTATCAATGCCAAGAACATTCATGAGAAGGTATCTACTCGTGGCCGCTTCGTCTTAAAAGATGTCACCCCATCAACTAATGGTGAACTGATGAATGCTCGTGATGAGCTTGTTTCAGGTGATGCTTTAGTTGCTGAGATTCAGACACAGGGACGCTCATTACGTGGTACTCAATGGTTAACCTCTATTGGTACTAATATCATGCTGTCCATGGCATTTAAGTTCCCATCACATCAGCACTTGTTAGGCTTCTCATTAGCAGTAGGCGTTGCTACTGTAAATGCCTTAGAGTTTGCAGGTGTGCGTGATGTGAAGCTCAAGTGGCCAAATGATGTAGTGATTAACGACAAGAAGGTCGCAGGCATTTTAATTGAGTCTGTACAAGGCGAGGGCGAAGAGATCTTCGCTATTGTTGGTGTGGGCTTAAATGTGCATCACTCAGAGAGCATTGATAAGCTTATCGATCGTCCATATACCGATTTAGAAGAGCTTGGTTACAATCTTACTCGTGATGAGATCTGCATTAACCTCATCAATGAGATTAAGTATGCAGCTTCAAGCTTCCGTAAGCACCGCTTAGCTCAGTTCTTAGATAGCTGGAATCGCCATGACTCACTTTTAGGTCGACAAGTTGAGGTGGTGATCTCTGCTCATCGTACTGTAGTTGGTCGTGTCTCAGGTGTGAACAGCTTAGGCGAGCTCATCTTAGAGAGTAACGCAGGATGTACTGCAATACGCTCTGGCCATATCTCGCTTATCCGCTACTAAGCAAGTTCGCTGGCACTGTAGCTTTAAGAAAAAAGGCTCCCATAGGGAGCCTTTTTTCTTGGTTTTGCTTGAAGTGCGCAGTAAATGCTACTTACGCAGATAGACCTTATCCACAGAGTGGTTTTTGCCCTTGTGCATGATGAGGTTAGCACGGTTACGGCTTGGGAGAATGTTCTCCACTAAGTTGTCGTGGTTTACTGCACTCCAAATAGTGGTAGCTAAGTGGGTAGCATCCTCAAGATCTAATTTTGCGTATCTGTGGAAGTAGGAGTTAGGGTTATTAAAGGTGCTCTCACGTAACTTTAAGAAACGATCTAAGTACCACTTAATGAGGCACTCTTCCTCAGCATCAACATAGATCGAGAAGTCGATGAAATCAGAGATAAAGACCTTATTACGGATGGTTGGATAGTCAGCTCCGTTTTGTAGCACATTAACACCCTCTAAGATGAGGATATCAGGGCGATCAACAATGGTGTACTCACCTGGCATAACATCATAGTAAAGGTGTGAATACACAGGTACCTTGAGGTTAGGCTCGCCGTTTTTAAGCTGCTGCAAGAAAGTCATCAAGGCTTTCACGTCGTATGAAACAGGGTAGCCCTTCTTTGCCTCAATATGACGCTCATGCAAGATCTTGTTCGGGAATAAGAAGCCGTCAGTAGTGATGAGATCTACCTTAGGATTGGTATCCCACATAGAGATCAGATGCTTTAACAAATTAGCAGTAGTGGTTTTGCCACATGCAACTGAACCAGAAATAGAGATGATGAAAGGAGCGCTTTCTATAGACTTGCCGAGGAACTGCTGAATAACAGTAGATCTATCGTGACGTGAGCGCACATACATGTGCAACAGTCGTGATAATGGCATGTAGATTCGCTCTACTTCTTCAAGTGAGATCTTGTCATTGAAAGCTAAGCACTTTTGCAGCTCTTCTTCAGTGAGCTTCACCTTGCGCTTGTTGTGAGCAAAGGTTGACCAAGTATCCGCAGAGAACTCAAAGAAAGGTGAGATTATTTCATTATCTGCACTTAGAGGATTAAGAGGAGTCTCATGACCTTTAATGGCGGTCATGATATCTGGCTTAGAATCAGTTACGTCACTTTGTGCTTGAGCAGCTTTGGTAACGTTCTCATTATTAGATGGGCTAAGAGGGACTGAAGCTGTTTCTAAGCTTTCAGATGTCGGGGGTGCTTCATAAGCAACATTATTTTCAGGTTGCTCAGTTGACATAATTACCTCTCACAGAATGTGCTTAGTGCATACAACAATGCAAATGCTCTTAGGTAATCCACAGTACCAAGAGATGATTTGACAGATCTTAACGCATTGACAGCTAAAAAGCCCTAATTTTTTGGACAAATCACTTAATATACCCAAATAGTTAGCTGATTAACCCCAATTTGAGGGGGTAACTGGCTAATAAGAAAGCTTAAGGGATCAGCAAGGTACTTTAAAGATCATGTTAAACGCTTGGATGCGCGGGTGGGGATTTTAAAGATCATCTCTCAGATCGAATTACATGGCTTTTTATGAAACTTGTCCGTTAATTTGACCCAAAAGTGCTCCGAAATGGCGATATAGGCAGACTAAGCACTAATAGGAGTGGTATTTTTGCTCATATAGGTCACTTATGTTACTAAATTAAGGACTTGTTCTTTACATTCATTTAAAATGGATGGGGATTGTACAATCTTTCGTTGTAATATGGATCGTTGCTCCGAAAGTCACTTCATGATCTATGGGTAATCAGCGTATAACCTAGGATCGTTGTTCTTGCTTTATAGCCTTAAGATTTGCCACCTCATACCATCATTTGTGAATAAGGTGAGCGGGCGCTTGAAAAAGTACATTGCTCGTTAATGGCAATCGCGTCGTATTTAAGTAGAATTAAGCTAAGCAAGATCACTACAGTGACATTGATCGGATCGATAATAGAATTTTAGAACCGTATATCTGTAAAGACTGCGGATTAAGACGGCATACGTCCACGAGATACCTGTTGGTATCGTTCTAATCACAGGCAGAATCTTCATGAATCAGAGTATTTTTGAACAGCAAGACATTCTAGATAAGCTGTTCTTGCAACTTAAGCGCGATTATCAGGAAGGTAAAACTTCAGAGTACAACTCTCTAGTAAGCATTGCTCCTACCATGACTAAAGATGAGTACGAGCAAATGATCGAGCGTTTTACCGCCTATATGCGTGGCAAAGAGATCGATGCTCTTAATGAGCATGAAGTTAAGTTACGCTCTGCGCTTCCTTTCTTGCCTGAAAACATGAATACAGGTCTACTCGGCATTGAGCTCGAGTTACTCAAGCATCTCAACGCTTTCATCGTTAAGCGTGATCAAAGAGTTGCTGACGCAGTTCAAGACGCATTCAAAGCACTGCAAGATCAGAATGCTCAATTGCAAAAGGAGCTGGATCGTACTCAAGAGGCCCTTGCTAAGAGCAATCACGATTTAGAGGCATTACGTGCTTCTTTAAATGATGTTAAGCAAGATGGTCTTTTTAAGCAGCAGGTCATGGAAAACATGTCCATGTCTGTTGATATCTTAGATCTGCTGCAGTGCTTAAACTCCGGCGAGCAGCAATTATCTGTTGAAGGTCTCCCAGTTAACTTAAAGCTGCGTGAGGATATGAACGATCTGTTAAGCCGCGCTAAGTCATTAAGTGCAGCCGAAAGAGCCGCTCTATCTGGCATGATTTTCAAGGCCGGTGACTTAGTTAAGACTGCTAAGGCTTTAGGTTACTCAGTTGCGGATCTCAAGCAAAATGCTGATGACCAGAGCAGCAATCCACTCAAGCAAGATAATGATGCAACAGCTAAGTCTGTAGATGAGTCTTTATCCGAAAGCTCCAAGGCATTAGGTTCTGTTCCTCCTTTACCTGAGGAGTTCCGCCATCTTGAGCAGTTAGGTGCTGATGATAGCTACTCTGATGAGTTTGAAAGTGGCGATGATGATGTAGGTGTTTCCTTTGCCAAGGTTGCAGCTGCATTAGCTGCAGCAAGTGGTACTAAGAAGACTGCCGATAAGAACACCCTGCCAAAGTCACTGCAGGCCAAACTCGGCGATCGCGTGGATATTCTCTCAAGAATTGGTCGTGGTACAGCCGATAACATGTCCGAACTTATCTCTGCTATGCAGGGTTCAGAGGGCAATGTGATCGCTCGCCGTCTAGAGGCTCGTCAGGCTCGTCGTGATGCAAGCATGGCTGCATCTGATAGCACTACTGAGGCCCAAAATTTCAAGGCCGCTGAGCTGGCTACCTTAGTTCAGGAGCGTACCTCTACTCACGCTGAGCGTATTGCAGCACAAAGCTGCTTAAACGCTTTAGCCTCAGGTGATGAGGATGAGTCACGTTCTACTCGCGAGAGTATCTCAGGTCCAATTGCTCTTGCAGGCAAGATTGGTGCTCGCGTTAGTGCTGAAAATAGCAAGGTAGTAGACACAGCCTTACTCTTTGGTCAGATCAGTACTTTAGTTGAAGACTTACTCAATCAAAAGTCTGTTGATGAGCTCAAGCCTCAAGATATTGAGAAGCTCATTATCGACGCTCGTAGCAACAGCTCCATTAGCCGTTATGAGCCAGCGCTACTCCGTCGCTTGATCTTAAAGAGCATCTTTGTTGGCCCTCAGTATTTAGTCGCAGCTGACTTAAGAGAAAACGATGTAGATCTGCTCGTAAGTCTGCCAACAGAGAAAGCTCGCGCCTTTGCTCGTACAAGCATTGAGTTAGGCAATTCATTTTCCGATCTACTCTCTGAGTCTAAAAAGAATACATCAGACTCAGACGGAGACCGTCCCACGCAAGGGTCAGCTATTTCAGCCTTAATCTCTGGCGTAGACAGTGATAAAAAAGCTTTATTTGTTGATAGCAAGCAATCTACAAATCAAGAGACAGAGCAATCTACTCAAGATAGTGAGCTTGCTAATAAGAGCTTAGCACAAAGAGTTTCTCAGGCCTCTGATATAGCCAATGTTGGCGCAGCTTTAAGAAGCGAAATTGAAGGTATCAAGAATCGTTTCGATGCTGCTTTTGAGGGCTTGAATACCAAGTCAACCTCAGTTATTAATGCTAAGCCAACTTCAGTTATTAATAGTTCTAATCCTAAAGCGCTACCTCGTGAAGAGCGCACTTTAGTTAGAACCATGGCTGCAGAGCGTGATAACGATAATGTTGCAGCATTTGCTGAAGCATCTGCCAAGATCGAGAAGCTTGCGCCTCTGTTACATGAAGCTGGTAAAGAAATAGCTAAGGCTCGTAAAGAGTTTGAAAATGCTATCGCTGACTCCAAGCTAAAAGAAGAGCAAGCTCGTCTGAATGAGAAGTACACTCCTACCTCTAAGAAGTTATCTTTAGGTTCAAACGGTGCCTTTAGCTTTGGCAAAGGCGCTCTAGAAGATTCTGAAAAGGAAGAGACCAGTACTGCAACTGACGAGATTGCATCTGTAGCTAAAGATGTAGTTAAGGTCGCATATGCACTTGAAGAGGCGTCTTATCACAAGCGTGAGCGTAAGCAGTCACTCTTTGGTGGTAACACTCAAGGCGTAACTGTCTTTGGTGCTGATACTCATAGCTTTGATGATGAGCTCAGCCCATCAGAGAGCTCTAAGCTTAGCGACAAAGATAGTTCTTTTATCGCTGATGGTGAGGACTTATCTGATTTCGTTACTGGCAATATCAACGACATCAAACCAATGAAGGATGATGCTCTAAAAGTTGAAGCCTATAAGGAAGATCAAGACTTTCAAGTAAAGCATCACATGGATCCTTATGAGCAAGCTCGCCTCAATCAAGGGACAAATGCTCAAGTTGTACAAACATCACTTTCTCAGAACACTAATATCGTGAAGGATAGTGGTAGTTCAAGTGATAGCCGTATTAGCAATACTTTTGATTTTGGATCCACTTCTTTTAACTTCGGTGCCCAGATACAGCCAAATCTCTCATCAACTGAGCGTGGCCCTGTGCAAAAGGCAGCCGATCAGTTAAAGGATGTTTTAAGTGCCGCTTTAGCTGCAGGTAAGAGCAAGCTTTCAAATGAGAGCAAAGATGGTGTCATCAATACTGAGACCACCTCTATCGTTAAGAACTCCGCGCCTCCTTTAGCCGTCGATCCAACTGGTCGCGTAATGGATGCTCAAGAACTGCGCAAAAAGCAGCAGCTCGATGAGTTCAAGTTAAAGGGTGAGGGTCCATCTACTCTTATCACCAAGGCTGACTCTAGTGCAGAGGCTCAAGAAAAGTCTCAAGACAAGAGCGAAGACAAGCTAAAAGACAAGAGCGAAGATAAGCTAGAGGCACAGTCACAAGAAAAGTTAGAAGACAAAGCTCTAGATAAATCCGAAGATAAATCTGAAGATAAATCCGAAGATAAATCTGCGGCCGATGCTCCTAAGTCATCCTCCCATGACGAAGAGCAAGGCAAGGATGACTCTAAGATCGCCAACGATGCCTCTACAGATGCATCTGATGATGCTGGCGACACCAAAAGTGTAGATGAGCAGTCCAAGGATGAATCTAGCGACGAAAAGGATGTAGGTGATCTGCCTAGCGATGTATCTCGTGTAGATCTTGCTATGTTAGAAGCTGCTTTTGAACAGGCTGAGTCTGATAAGGCTGAAGCGGATAAGGCTGCATCTGATAAGGCTGAAGCGGATAAGGCTGAATCTGAAAAAGCTCAGGCTGATAAGGCCGAAGCGGATAAGGTTGCATCCGAAAAGGCTGAATCTGATAAGGCAGACACTGATAAACACAGTGAAGCTAACGAAGAGAAGTCTGAAGCTCAAGAAGATAAGTCAGATGACAGTGTAGATAAGTCAGCTGACGCATCTTGCGAGAATAAGGATGGCTCTAAGGACGAGGACGCTCTTGAAGATAAGCAGAGTACTTCTAGCAATATCTTTAGCACTCCAAGTTCTTTTAACTCAAGTACTGCGCCTTTTGCCGTCATGATTGACCCAGCTAAGCAGTTTGTGGTCAAGACTAAGCTTAAAGATGACGAGAAGCGTACCTTAGGTATGGTTAGCTCCATGCTTGAGAACAAGGTCAATAGTCATATCAAGATGGTTAAAGACACGCTCAGCAGTGCTGGCTCTTTATCAAGCTTCCGCTTTGCTGACTTTACCTCTTATTATCGTCAGTGTATCGATAACCTCGAGTCCGATGGTTACGTCAACGCTGCGCTAAAGAGAATTCTTGTAGATAAGATGAGTTTCGATCTTAAACACGAGACCATTAGTAAACTTACCTTTAAGTCAGATCTCAAGAATAATCATGGCAAGAGTGGTAGTGTTGCTTCTAATGAAGACGATACTAACCTAAGTCCAAGCAATGATGCTAAGAGTGAAGAGTCTCAGTTAAATGCAGATAAGTCTGATGAGTCTCAGTTAAATGCAGATAAGTCTGATGAGTCTGACAAAAACCACGCAAAAGAGCCTGGTTTTGTCATCTTAGATAAAGCAGATGCATCTGATGGAAAAGATGAACAGCCTAGTAGTTCAAAAGGCGGCATTGCCTCTTTTGTAACTAACTTATTCTCAAGTCAGAAGAGCGATAAGAACCAGTCTAGTCATAAGGACACTGGCTTCTTTATCGTAAAAGACTCGGATAAAGAAGGTAAGGACGACAAGTAAAAGCAACTTGAGTTCATACATATAAGCTTAACAGCGCCTGCATGAGGTATCTTTATGGATACTTTGTTCAGGCGCTGTTTGTTTAAGCGGTATACAAATACAAATACAAATACAAAAACCATCCGCCATACACATCCTAGATGCTTCAACTCATGTCGCTACATAGCATCATCTACATATTTGCACACTTACATAGATGTGCCCACTTATATTAAGGAGAGGGCCCAAGATCACACGCAATCTAAGAGCATATTTGGCCTTTTGATGTGCAAAATGGTGTCTATTGTGATCTTGTGGTGCTAAAGATCAGTGCAAAAGAAGTAGCTTGCTTGAGGTTTTCGTGGGTGAAGTCTGTAATTTATTTGGGTGAAGTATGTAGTTTATTTGGGTGAACTCTGTCATTTATCAGCTGTAGTTAGGTAATTTTTCTGGCTGCAGTAGGGTGATCAAAGAATTTTGAGGTGCGTGATGGCACGAAAGCTAGCGTTAATCGGCTCTTGATGGCTTTTGAGCGACGCCAATTTGCTTAGTAATATGGTTGGTCTGCAATGAAAACAGCACAAGATCACGGCAAGATCATAACTTTTTTTAAGCCAAAAGAGCCGATATATAAGCGCTTTTTAATATTAGGTGTGAAAAAACTTAAAAAAACTTTAAAAAAACTCTTGCCAAGGTTAGGGGTGATGCTTATAATGGCCTCGCTTTCTGACGACAACGAAAGAAAGCAAATTGGAGGGGTTCCCGAGTGGCCAAAGGGATCAGACTGTAAATCTGCCGGCTCTGCCTTCGATGGTTCGAATCCGTCCCCCTCCACCATCCTTTCTTATGTCTTTCAGACAGCTCACTATCTTACTCTCTGATAGTCGAAACAATAATCCACAAAGCACTGAAAATCATCAAGCTAGACTGAATTTAGGCTTGTTGTGTTGTATGCGATAACTACAAACCTATTCACCATGGTTTGGGATTAGTGTTAAGTACACAGGTTACAGTGCGGGCATCGTATAATGGTTATTACCCAAGCCTTCCAAGCTTGTGATACGGGTTCGATTCCCGCTGCCCGCTCCATTTCACAATCTGTGAGCATCTCCCCGACTCGATTGACAGGAATATCAAAATGGCAAAAGAGAAGTTTGTCCGTTCCAAGCCACACGTAAACGTAGGTACCATCGGTCACGTTGACCACGGTAAGACAACCTTAACCGCTGCTTTAACTAAGGTTTTAGCTGAGAAGTTTGGTGGCGAAGTTCGCGCATTCGACCAGATCGACAATGCTCCAGAAGAGAAGGCACGTGGTATTACCATTAACTCTTCTCACGTTGAGTACGATACCGCTACCCGTCACTACGCCCACGTTGACTGCCCAGGCCACGCTGACTATGTTAAGAACATGATCACTGGTGCTG
>Bissell_p2__coassemble_844_pt1 | contig 18765 bp, 13 predicted proteins | sample Bissell_p2__metabat2_high_PE_026 | metagenome-assembled genome bin Bissell_p2
CAGCAAAGTCAGCATCACGAATACGTGAGCGTGCATCAGCTTCGTTAGCAGCAACATTAGACTGATTACGGATAGATGACTCAAGTCTGTTCTGGATCATATAAATGCACTTAAGAAAATCAAGAAGACAAAGTGCTTATAGAATATTGTCCACAAACGCCATATATATCCTCTTTCCAAAGTTCTCCCCTCTCAAATTTATCCCAACCTCTATTCTCGTCTTTCTTCCCTTTATAAACCATCTGAACTAGCTAAATTATACCTAATAAAGATGACACTTTATGTGTTGTAGAGCGTAAACTATTTTTTTGTCAAGACTTGACTTTTTGCTTTATCTTAAGAAATTTCATCCAATTTGGATTGTAAATCATTATTTGTAATTATTTGGACGTAACAAAGCTATGCTGCTTTTTCAAGCAACATTTCCATTTGCTGTAGTTTCTTTTTATCTACAGATTAATCAGTGTTGACACAGCTTATGGTACTGCATGAACGCTGTCGTTAAGTAATCAAGATATTTTCTTGAAGCCAGATATTCATATCATTTGTTAGGGCATTTAAGCTTGTTAACAGAGCGCTCTTGGCCTTACTTATGTAGGCGTCGATTTTATCAGGATGCTGTACTGCAAACGTATTAACAGCTTTGACACGATAGTCTGAGTTGTTTTCGTAATTACGTATTGTAATGTCGCCTTGAGCACACTCTTCTGTAATGATTTTGCTTGCACTAGGGCAAAACTCACTTGGCGCTATCTGAACTCTTTCAAAATCAGGTTTCTTATAGAACAAGTACTGGCTATTGCCTATGTAGTCAATAGCTTCCGATATAGCTAAGTTCAAACGCCGGTTTCTATGTACTTTAAGTGGGGAGATTGATACCACTTGTTTTGGTGCTTTAAATACTAGTAAAGGGTCATGCCCTTGGTTAATGCACTCCTCATGGAGATTCAGAATATTGTTAGTTATACATGTCAACAGTCCAGCTTTTTTGAAGTATGCATCAAGTTTCTTAAAGTACTTGATACCCTCAGCTTTCTCTCCAAAAACCAAGCAGCTATAAACGAGATGCTCCATCATGTTGTTCGGCATATCTAATAGTTTCAATGCCTCATCATTGCTACTTAGGAGTAGCTGTTTAACTTCGCTGTCATCGTTGCCAAAATTTATACTTGCTAGTTTTGAGTAGTCGTAGCCTGGCTCAATTTTTAGTAAATCAAGTAAGACTCTGCTGTTGCACTCATCTCTACAATCTTCTTTTTCGTGACGCTGATGTCTTAGGTTCTTTAGATATGCTAGAGCGTTTACTACCTCGCGACTTGTTCTTGCAAAGCCACTTTTAGCGCCTTGCATATAGGCATACATGTGGCCTAGATTACATTCATCTATACCAGCTTTAGTTTCATCATTTTCCCGTTTCATTCCTATCTGCGCACGAACAGTTAGATAGTTTTTTAAACAGAAAGCAACCATTGAAAGACTTATGCAGCCTACTACAGTCCATAGGTTACGAGAGTTGAATTTCTTATATCCATCGCCTTGGCGTATCTGCTTCACACACAGCTCAATCATCCACCTATACGGGTAAAGTCCGCATACGCCTTCAGCGGAAAAATGCTCTTCTTTTAAGTTAGTGATAACAAGCAGAGGAGCTGGTTCCTCGTCGTTTGCTTCTTGTGCTTTGGTAGGTTCACGGTATTCTATACATACTCTTAAGTTTTCAACTCTACAAAAGCGATTTTTAGCGCCTTTTTTCTTTTCCTCATCGAATAAATATAAATCCTCAGAAGGAATATCAGCTACTGGTAGATACGTAGTTGCATCGACATAAAGATTAAGGAACTTATGTTTTTTTACTAATGCTCTAATCTTTGGATCATTGACCTTGATGCTAGGCAGTTTAAAGCCCTTTTGAGCTGCTCTGGATAATCTCTTGTTGTTTTGACTAACCGTTGTAACAGGCAAAGGAATCTCGTTTCCATCGGCATCTGTTATCATGTTGACTTTGTATGAGCATGAGTCTTTAACTCTAATTACGAAGGCTATGTCATCTCTGACACATCGGGCAATAAAAGGGGTGCTGTGGTAAGCCCTATCAAAGATGCATATGAATTCATTCTGAATTCGACGTAAAGCTTCTGGGTGAATCTGTTTTGCCTCAATAGCCGAGCCTTTTCCTATAGCAAACACCGGTACAGAGCCATCTAATACACTAGCTGATATATTACTCTTTAGACCAAAATTACGGCCAGAGCTATTTGCTCGTCTGTTGCTTAAGCTTTTGCCTTCTGCTTGGTATGAGCCGCCAGATCTAACATCATAGTCTTCATGGATACTTGCATGAACAGGCAAGTGCATACCATCGCATGCAACTAGAATTTGATACGGAGTACCATCAAGTGCTTGTGTCATTACTGACTGCCTAAAATCGCCGCTACCATGACGATTTAGAAGTCTTTGTGTCTCAATAAATAACATCTGCTGAACACAAGATAGCAGGGTTGTACATGTCTCATTGAACTTTGGCTCACCAATTCTTTTTACAAAGTTACGGTATTGAACAGGAGTACGACCATTAGGCGAAGCAGGCACAAAATTAGAGTTGTATGACCAACGCATATGTGAATGCAAGGCAGCGGCGGTTACATGGCCATCTATCATGCAGTTATAAGAAAGTTGTGAAATAAAAGTTTCAATCACAGCTATAGGATCAAAACTAACAAACCTTTCAACTACATTGGTTCGTTTTGCAACGAAGAACGCTAGTTCGCTGAGAATGCATGAGTTAATAGGTAGTTCGATACTTTCATCATTTACAGTGAACTTGTATACGGAGTGATTGTTATCGTCCTCCTTTACAAACTCCACTTTGACGTTGTAATCGTTGAAACCTGTTCTAATATCAACAATGCCTTGTTTTTTGGAGTTTTTACATAGCCTAACTCCAAGACATTGGGTGAATCGTTCAGATTCAATACTTGGATAAATGGAAGGATACACCATCGCGTTAATACGCAAGGAAGAGCGTGTTCTCCATTCAAAAGTTTTAAATGGATTAAGGAACGCCTCCTCATATGTAGGAGCATATGAAGCAGTGTGTTCTTGCCTCTCATTTATATGCAGGATCTTGCTGCAGTCTAAAGACAGCTCTTTATCGATAAAATTGTCAGTTAGCGGGCATGAAGTTGATGCAGATTCAGCGCAAGTCGCGCCAGTCAATGCGTTGGTTATGCTATTATTTTGCATGCTATTATTTTGTATAAATAGAGTAGTGTTATTTTCGTAACGCTACTCTTTTTAAGGACCGCATGTTGCTCTACTAATTAGGGCAAATAATACCTTTGCTAAGCCAATAGGCTTTGCTTACTAGAGAACATGTACATCCTAAGATAGCTAATCCAACAATATGTGCCTTGATAACAGCCCTGCACAGCGCTCTTCAAACGTCACATCGTTAAAATCAACTGCCTTAGTTATAAGTATATGATCATAGGCAGATCAACGATGCAAGCCTTTTTTAGCCTCTAAACCAATCTAACTAATCATCACTTTAGCTTGTTAAACCATGAATTTGGAGTGTTAGAGCTCTTAAGAAGATCTTAAATATGAGGTTTATTTATTAAGAATTTATTCGCTTTGCGCATAGTGCGATCAATCATATTGCATAGTCTTATCTAAGAAAATTTCATTAATTGATCTAATTTAGTGCAGTGATTAATGTAGCTTGTGAAACAGATCTTGGAAGGATCATCTAAGTGATTGGTAGGTGTCTGAGGATCAGATTTAGGGAAATGATGGTTGATTAACCAATTTATGCTTAGTTGCTTTTGGTAGGTGTTGATAATTTTGATCAACATGCAACTGGGGGGATTTTGTATTTACTATGCCGCAAGTAAGGCGTTGGAATTAAAGCTCTCGATTTTCTTAAGTGCACTTATATGATCCAGAACAGACTTGAGTCATCTATCCGTAACCAGTCTAATGTGGCTGCTAATGAGGCAGACGCACGCTCACGTATCCGTGATGCTGACTTTGCTGAAGAGTCTGCTAACCTGTCTCAGCAGTCCATCATTCAGCAGGCAGCTGCTTCTATGCTGATGCAGGCTAATACTCGTCCACAGCTTGGCTTAAGCCTGCTTGGCTAATAGATTTTGTTTGATGAGCTCTAAAGAGCAATGAAAAGGGCAGCCAGATGGCTGCCTTTTTTTTGTTGGTGGGATTGGGGGATAACATTTTCTTGTGGTCTAGTGGTTTAGCTGTCAATGAGGGAGCACTGGCATGACCGAAATAGCGCAAAGTGATAGATATTTATCAGCTATGGTTCCATTGTGCAGCGTTCATCTTAATTGGTGCTAATCTGTGTCGTATACAATAGGTTATAATCTTGCAACAGCAGTATTTACATAAAGTGTTAAACTATTTGGCCCTGCGATTGGAGCTTTGAGTCTTAGTTAAGAGGTGACAGCGTACGTTTAGTGGTTGCTGCCATAAGTTCTGAAGTTTGCGCCTATAGTAATGCTGTATTAGTGCAGCTAGTTGGTTGTTAGTAGAACGCTGAGGTTAGGTCCTGAGCGCATGATTGAGTCCTTTTGCATCTCTGATTGCATCTGATGCGCTTTGAGTGGTGCGTTTGAGAGTACTGAATCATGGAGCTTAGAAATCCCTCAGTCGGTTCGATTGGAGGTTTTTAATGCAGGTTTATCTCGTTGGTGGAGCAGTACGCGATCGGCTGTTGGGCATCAGCGGCGCTGATCGCGATTATGTAGTAGTTGGTTCTACTCCTGAAGAGATGATGTCTTTAGGCTATGAGCAGGTTGGTCATGACTTTCCTGTCTTTTTACACCCTGAAACTCATGAGGAGTATGCGCTAGCCCGTACTGAGCGTAAGAATGGTCGTGGCTACAAGGGCTTCATTTGCGACTTCAAAAAAGAGACTACTTTACAAGAAGATCTCTTAAGACGTGACCTTACAGTTAATGCCATTGCTGAGGACAGCGAGGGTAATTTAATTGATCCTTACAATGGCTTAGAAGATCTTAAAAAGCGCGTTTTACGCCACGTCTCTCCTGCATTTGTTGAAGATCCACTGCGTGTATTACGTGTCGCTCGCTTTGCTGCAAAGATGCATCACTTAGGCTTTAAGGTCGCTGATGAGACTTTAGAGTTAATGCGCACTATTGTAAATGAAGGTGAGCTTGAAGCGCTTACCCCTGAGCGTGTTTGGGTGGAACTTGAGAAGGCTCTTAAGACCAACAATCCTGAAGTCTTTATCGAGATCCTGCATTATGTAGGCGCTTTAAAGGTGGTGCTGCCTGAGGTAGAGGCCCTCTCTGGTGTTCCAGGTCCACGTCGTTGGCATCCTGAGATCGATACCTTAATTCACACCATTATGACGGTGCATCGTGTAGCTCAAGAAAGTCCAGATCCAGTTGCTCGTTTTGCTATGCTGTGTCACGACTTAGGCAAGGCTCTTACTCCACCTGAGAACTGGCCACATCATTACAAGCACAATGAGCTAGGCTTAAAGCCTCTTGAGGAGCTGTGCACTCGTCTTAAGGTACCAAACCACTATCATGACTTTGCCAAGATTGTGGTCTACCATCACTCTTTTATTCACCATTTATATAAGAATGGTCCAGAGGGTGTAGTTCATCTCTTAGATGGTCTTGATGCTTGGCGTCGTCCTGAGCGTGTTAAGCCATGGATCTTATGCTGTAAGTGTGACTTCCTTGGTCGTAAGGGCTTTGAAAATCGTCCATTCCCACGTGCTGAGTATCTCTATGAGATCTTTACTCTCTGTCAGACTGTGACTGCAACTGAGTTTGTTGAGGCTGGTTTAAAGGGCCCAGACATTCGCGATGCAATGCATAACAAGCGTGTAGAGCTAGTTACCGAGTTCATGTCTAAGATGCCTCAGAGCGAACTTGATGACAGTGCTAATAGCGCACCTCCTGCTGATGAGTTCACTATGGAAATCGACAGCAACCGTGCTATTGAAGATGAATTCCGTTATCGCGATTAGTTTTTTGAGCGCGTATAGCTAGTTTTTTAAATTATGGTGCTGGCCATTTTGCTAGTGGCTGGCCTTAGATCCCAAAAGCCCCTGCAATCAAATCTATGATGCAGGGGATTTTGTTTTTGGGTCTAAGTATGTAGCTAGTGTTTAGCTTGTGCTTAGGCTAAGAAGTATAAAAGACCAAAGCCTAGTAAAATACGGTAGATTACAAATACAGCCATACCTGACTTTGAAATAAAGCGCATGAATAGCGCAATCACAATCAGAGCAGTGATGAAGGCAATGATACCACCAACTAGCATCTCTACAGGGTTGGCAACGCCAGGAACGTCAGAAGTAACTAGCTTAATGCCCTCAAGTAAAGCTGAGGCTAGAATGATAGGAATGGATAAGAGGAAGCTAAAACGAGCGGCGGCCTCTGGACGCATACCTAAGAATAAGCCTGCAGTCATAGTGATACCCGAGCGTGAGGTGCCTGGGACTAAAGCTAATGCCTGTGAAAAACCAATGACTAAAGTCTGAGCAAGGTTGAGCTTACGGAGGCTATCTGGGCGATTGTTATGTAAGTTAGCCTTAGTATGCCAGTTCATCTTGCGATTTACATAAGATGCTAGACCTAAGAGCAGACCAAAGCCGATGGTAGTATAGGCAATAATATGAATGGAGCGGCCGGCTGTAGAGACAAACTCTTCAAGTAATAAGCCTGCAACTGCAGCTGGAATAGTGCCGATAACAATGAACCAGCCTATGCGACTTTGCGGAGTCTGCTTGCGAGTTATCATCGACTTAATGGTGTGAATAGTGATCTCGTATAAATCTGAAATGTAGTAAATCACTACAGCGAGTAAAGTACCAAGGTGAACAGCGACGTCAAAGGCAATGCCTTGATCATCCCATCCTAATAATTGGCTTGGAAAAATGAGGTGAGCGCTAGAGGAGACAGGTAAAAACTCAGTAATACCTTGGATTAAGGCTAGAACCACAATATGAGTGATAGGCACTTGGTTTTCCTTGTTAACACAGTAAAGACTGAAACAGTCGTGAAAATCCTATCTGATACGCACAAGAGGGCGAGACACCGTAAATTACATATCAAACACAGCAAAGCTCAACTTAGAACAGCAAGCACCAGCATGTAATTAGTACATAGCTTACAAGCTAAGCTAGTGTTGGGGTCAAGGCATTAATATGCGCCTAGACGTGCTTTAGATGATTAAATCAAACTATAAGCTTATAGCTTGCTTATAAAGTGGCAATTGTACTACACGATATATAGGCTAAAAAAACAACAACATTATCAGAACGCTGTGACAATGTCTTTTTGCGCTCAGTTAGGCCATAAAGTTAGGGCTGTGATCTTTTATAAAGCATTTAGCCTTAAGTTTAAGCCGATAGCCATTTGATTTGCATGCAAGGAAACACGCGATAAACAAGTACTGTGCTTACTTTCTGTGAAAGCGTTTGACATTTTAGCAAGCAACAAGGCCTAACACGAATGATTTGCAATAAAAAGTTAATCATGAGGCAAGAAGAGCTTGCTCATGAGGAAGCTAAGTTAGAAAAGTGGCAGCTAAGCTAGAGAAGAGGCAATAGTAGCTAGGGTCGTGGTTATTTTCTTTTTCTAAGTGCTGGTAAGCGATAAATAGAGAAGGGTTGTGTGCCTAGCTAGAAACTTTAAAGGCAGGAATTAACCCGCCTTTAAAGTGCAATCTTGTGATTGTCTAAAGCCTATATCAAGGATAGCTATAGGCAAGAGCGATTAGTTACCCCAAGAGGAGAACTTACGCTTAGTATCAAATGGAACTTTAACTACACGACGGCCTTCTGGAATATGAGGAACCATCTGCTCATTAAGCTCACTAACTGGCAGACCTAAGATAGGGTGTACGAGCTCTGGAGCAATGTCGTTAAGCGGAATGTTAACGAAAGGATAGTCCTGAATGTCGTGGCGAGGTACCTTGCAAGGCTCATCACGAACTTCATTACCGTAAGTGAGGATATCAATATCAACGCGGTGCTTAAGACCAAAGTTGGTGCTGTTGTAAATCATCAGCTCAGCACCAGCCTCACCTTCAATCTTGACGATCTCATTGTAAAGATCTTCCATAGAAAGTTCAGTAGAGCCGCCAACACATAAGTTGTAGTAGTCAGGCTCAGCCTCACGGACTGCCTTTGACTCGTAAACAGGGGATACTTTAAATTCTTTAAACAGTGGGCGTAACTTCTCAAGCGCAAACAATACGGCATTGTCGCGGTTGAGGTTGGAACCGATACCTAAATAAACTTGAGTACTCATAAATCCTAGTCCTCGCGTGTCCTCATTATTTCTACGCCGACTCCCTGTGTATTGGTCACAGCATGAGTCTTGAGTATTCTGAGCTGTACTGAATGAGGTTTAAACTCATTCAAAATCATAGCGCAAATCTCTTCGGCTAAAGTCTCAATTAGCTCAGCCTTACGCTCGATAACGAAGGCAGTAACTTTCTTGCATACCTCAGCATAGTTGATGGATTTGCTAAGGTCGCCGCTGAGTGCGCACTCATGCAGGTCGTGCTGCATGGTTATATCTAATTCAAGAGGCTGCTCGTACTCACGCTCATGTTGCAAAATGCCAATGATGGCGTTGATTTTGAGGCCTTTGATTAAAATCTTGTCCATTGCTACTCCGTTTTGCAACACTTGAATACCACATTAGTGACATCGGTTGCTTAAATAGAGTCTAGTTGCTCATATTTTGAGCATAGCTACAGCATAAAAGCACAATATTAGGTACAAGGATCAACGCAAGCTAGGTTGCTGTGTTAAAGACTGCACTATGTGCTTTTTGCAGTAGTGTTATCTGAAATCTAGGTTACTTAATTTTTTATAAAGGCTTAAGTGAAGATAGATGCCAGCGTGGGAAAACATTTACACCAAGATCGGCGCGTTCACCAGCCTTAAAGCGCAGCATACCTGCAAGAGCAATCATGGCTCCATTGTCGGTACAGAACTCACGACGAGCAAAGAATACTTTGCCCTTACGCTTGTTCATGAGTGCAGTTAAAGACTCACGAATAGCACTATTAGCACTTACACCACCAGCTACTACTAAGGTGTTCATGTGAGTCTCGTCTAAAGCTCGCTTGCACTTTGCAGTTAAAGTATCTGCAACGGCATCTTCAAAACACTTAGCAATATCGGCCTTCTCAGCTTCGAGATTTTCGCTCTTGTGTACTGCATTTAGTACTGAGGTCTTTAAACCTGCAAAAGAGAAATCAAAGTTTGGTCGGTCGATCATTGGACGAGGGAATTTGTATTTGCTAGAGTCGCCATCTTTTGCCAGGGCCTCAAGCTTTGGACCACCTGGATAAGGGAGACCTAAAAGCTTGGCAGTCTTGTCAAAAGCTTCACCTGCAGCATCATCCACAGACTCGCCTAAGATCTCATAGCAACCAGGCTTCTCAACCTTTATCAGCATGGTATGGCCGCCAGAAACTAAGAGTGCAACAAATGGGAATGATGGAGGATTATCCTCAAGCATAGGAGCAAGCAGGTGGCCTTCCATATGGTGAACAGGAACAGCTGGAATGTTGAGAGCATATGCAAGGGAGCGAGCCTCAACTGCACCAACTAATAGAGCACCAATCAGACCAGGGCCGGCAGTGTAGGCAATGGCATCAAGATCTTTGAGGCTAACGCCTGCGTCTTGAGTTACCTTGCGTACAAGCGGAACCACACGTTTGATGTGGTCACGACCAGCAAGCTCAGGTACTACACCGCCATACTCGGCGTGGATAGGGATTTGAGTGTGCAGTGCGTGCGCCAAGAGGCCTTTTTCATCATCATAGACTGCAACGCCTGTTTCATCACAGGAACTCTCAATGCCCAGAACCAGCATTCTTTACCCTCGTTCATTAAAAACTATGCCCAGCTCATTGCCTTGATCTTGAATGACTTGAGCTTACAGAGAATACTTAGCTCATAGACAAGTCAATACATTAAATATCAAGGTTTGCGCTTAACAAAATCCCCGCTGAACCAAGAGATTTGTTGGTAACTTGTTAAGATTAGGAAAAGGTTCCAATCACAAGAGCACGCAAGGTTCAAATTTTAACATCTATGCGGGCAAAAATCATAAAAGGTGCAACACAAATCTAAGCACCGCACGCAAATACGCCAATTAACTTTCACTAAGGTGCTATCTGCATCTATAAGTTCATACTCAATGAACTGATCACTTTCCAGAAAAGCGGCATAAGTCCCAATAACCAGGGCTTTTGCCCACATGAAAGAACATATCCTTTCGCTACGTATATTGGTATGAGTCAAGTTGGCGTAAGCTGAATTGCAATGCTTTGATCTTCTGATCTTTTTAGTCTCTGATCTCTGATCTTTTAGTAGCCGCAAAGCCCGTAAAATAAGCCTTTAAGCAAGAAAATAACGGTGATCTTAAGTGCTGTGATCTTAAAAAAGATGAGATTTATCGTTCTTAAGTGCTTTACTTTTGGCTCTCATGACATTAGAATAATGCGCACTTCGATTTCCGGTAATTCTACTTGATGACTCCGGTTTTCTTATGATCCATGGTGGATCGATTTTAACTTTTACTTTTAAGGAAGGTGGTTTGCATGCCAGTCATCAGAGTACGTGAAAATGAGCCATTCGACGTTGCCTTAAGACGCTTCAAGCGTTCTTGCGAAAAGGCAGGTATCCTCGCTGACGTTAGAGCCCGTGAGTTCTACGAGAAGCCAACTACTGTACGTAAGCGTGCAAAGGCTTCTGCTATCAAGCGTCACGCTAAGAAGTTAGCACGCGAGAATGCACGTCGTACACGCTTATACTAATTCGCGTTGCATACTCGACTGAGCTGCAACAGACTATTGGTGGATTAACCTCTACTAGTAAGTCTGATAGCTACATGGAAGCCCGCCCTGTGCGGGCTTTCGCATATCTGTGCCCTCCCAAATCACAAGTAGCGCCTCTTTTATCCTCCTCTTATCCTCGCTCTTTGCTACTTGCACCTCTTTGCCAAGCCAAGCCAAGCCAAGCTAAGCAATGCTAAGCAAAGCTTATCTTATCTACAAGAAACGTTCAGCTCATAAATTACAGGTAAGCTAAGTCAAGGCGAGAGTTTTAGCCACATTCATAAGCAATTAGGCAATACAGCAATACTGCTATTAGGCATGTATTTACAGGACTCTTAATACAACATTGTGTACATAGATTCGGGTAGATAGGCACATTGAGCGCAATGCTTAGAGGCTTTTTATCCTTAATATCAGCTGATAAAACTGCAGCATATCAGCCGATTTATGCAGGTGTATACGGTAGTGCTGGGGTAATCATCATCTAAGATCAATTCATTACTAAACGTCTTTGTTATCTCTCTAGTTTGTCGTGTTGGTTAGTTTGACTGGCTTAGTTTGACTGGCTTAGTTTGACTGGCTTAGTTTGAATGGTTATTTAAGGGAAATTGTTAGCACAGAAAGAGAGAAGTCTGTCACTGCAGGGCCGACTCTTGTGGATGCCTGACAATAATTGTAGTTTTGTGCGTATATGGTGTCAGGTGGAGTGTGGTTTGAGTCGTGAAACGATACTTGAATTTTTACTAACTATGGTTTTCAGTACATTAACTTTGTTGCTAAATGTTAAGCACATCTCATGTAAAGTTCAGACGATTTTTAAGAGAACTGGGGAGCAAATGGCTTGTATATAGCGTTTTGCGTTATCTATCTAAGGTGGGGAGTTTGTAGTTATTGCTTTATAGTTAGGTGTGTAACTAGTCTATAAAGAGCATAAACATGCGCTTGATTGCTAAATAGGTGCTTAAAACCATATGCGTAGACTATCTAATTGTGATATGGATCAATTTTTTAAGCATTACTCAAATCTTTTGATACTAGTCTAATACAACAAAAGTACACGTAATGAAAGTTGAGTTAAACAATACTTTTATAAAAAGCCTTTATCTATGCGGTTTATATATTGAGGTCTGGTTATAACAGCACGCTCGTTAGCGTTTGCGCACGGTTACGGTTCGCACTTTACTTTTAGATGCGGATGTACGATAAAAGTATATAGATAGGGCTTTTGTGTTTTATTCACAATGGAGCAGTGTAGATCCGTAATAGTGCAATCTGCAGTACCAAAGTGATAACTCAATTTAATTCCCTGCATAAGACTAGATGATGGGGTGCTGGCAATAGCTAAAGCTGATAAATACTGCCCCCTGAGTCCAAAAATAGCGTATGTGTACATTGTTATGGCGTTTAGCTGCAACTAAGGCAGACTTTTTAACAAATAGGCGTAATTCTCCACCTATAAATTCAAGAGTTTAGGTGGCGATGTAAGCCTACATATTTCTAAGATTAATATCATTAGAAAAGTATTCAAAAATGCTTCTGTAAAGAAGCTATTTGATAGCGGCTGCGTGTTTCAGCCGATATGGGTAACTTGTTAACCGTATGAGATTTGGCGCAACGACGCCATGAAGCTCACGCCATAATCGCAAGATTTGGCTGGAGCAATTCACTCCGAGTACCTTAGTAAGTTAAGGATACGCTCAAGCTTAAGGTTTAAGTGGATTTAAGCCACATGTCCTTAAAAGAACTGCCTTGAGAAAGTGGAATCTAAGCCACTTTATTAACTAACAGCAGATACGCGCACATGTGTATTAAAAACTAGGTAAATCCTAGTTGGTACATACAGGTACATGGACTTGTTTATACAAAAGAGCTGCAATTAGTTAAAGTTGGTTCCTGAAATTTGAGGCCTGTCTTAGTTCAATCTGCAGTAGATTGGTATGCTATACATATGACGATAGTGCATCTACGTCTATGTAGATACTGCAAGTGTGAAATAGTGACGGTATCTGAGATTAGTGATCACCTTTGTGCAAGAAACAAGGCGGATGCGATATGCAAATCTCTCAAGTATTCGACAAGGTAAGTAGTGCTGTACAAAGCGGCATTCAAAATCTCACAGGCGAAGAACCACCAAAGGACAAGCAGTTTGGCCATGACCGTCGCGTCGTTACTTTCGACCTGTATGGTTGCTTGCTTAACTATCGAATGATTACTCACTTCGTAGGTCAAGTTGGTCGCGAGAACAAATTCGAGCCAGAATTAGTTGAGCGTTACTTCCAACTTTACCTCGAGCGCATTCGTCTGTCTCCTGACTTCATGACCATTCGTGATGTGCTTGAGACTTCGATGAAGTACCTTGATATGGAATTTAATACCAAGGTCTTTACCAAGAATTTTGCCGAGCTGTACCTTATTTATAATGACCTCAAGCCACATCCTGATGTGCTGCCTACTTTAGAGAAGCTGCACCGTGCTGGCTATGAGATGTATATTCTGGCAAATACCGACATTCAGCTTATCTCACGCCAGTTTGATAACTTAGGCGGTTACTTTAGCGAGAAGACTGTTTTAGTTGCCGATGAGTGTCGTTGCTATAAGCCAAACTTAGGTTTCTTTAAGGCAGCAGCTGAAAAGTTTAAGCTCCGTAGCGCTGACCATTTCCATGTAACTTCAAACTATTTCCAGGATATCGCTCCAGCTTGCCGTATGCATTGGCTCACCGCCTATGTTAACCGTTCTAAGACTGGTGTTTTTGAGGATTTAGAGCCTTCTGTAGTGCTCAATAGCCTTACCGACTTAGAAGAGGGCATGCAGTTTGCCAAGCGCCGTATCGAGGAAGAAGAGCGTGCAGCAGCAGAGCGTGAGCAGCATGCTCGCCTCATTGAGGAAAAGAAGAAGCAAGTTGCAGCTCAGGCAGCTCAGCAAGCTAAGCTTCGTCAGCAACGTGAAATGGCCGCTCGCCAACAGCAGATGCAGCAGAAACAAATGCAGCAGCAGATGGCAGGTATGAGTCCACAACAGCAGCAGCAAATGATGCAGCAGATGCAGCAGCAACAGATGATGCAGCAGCAAATGGCTGGCATGAGTCCACAGCAGCAACAGCGCATGATGCAGCAAATGCAGCAACAACAGATGATGCAGCAGCGTATGGCTCAGCAGCAAAGACGTGGCCCTGGTTTTGGTATGCTCAATGACGATGACCTTGCAGATTTTGCAGGCTCAGGTCCAGCAGCAACTCCGCAAAATCAGTACTTTGTACCTCAAAACGAGCGTGATGCTGCTTTAGCTGAGAAGATGCGTCACATGAACCCTGCTAAGGCTCGTGCTATCGCTAGAGCCCGCGAGCGTGGTTTAGCTGCAGCTCGTGGCCGTGTCATGTAGCCACCGCTTCTACTCATATTTCTTTGAAACTGCCGCTTTTTAGCGGCAGTTCCATTTTATCTTCACCAAAAAGCAAAACCATACCACCGCACAAAGCATCCAAGAGATAAGACGAATAACACCAACGCCAATTGGCACCTGCCAAATCATCGAGCATTGCAAATCATCGAGCATTGCAGTCCATCGCCACATAGTAAGTACTCAGCACATGGCAAGATGATCTCAGGGCCATGCTCTCCCAAATGCCATGCTAATCGGCGCATAGCGATATGCTCTGAGGGCCTGTGCTGCAGATGCTTCATGGTGGCAACAGCTAAGATCATCGACAAAATGCACGGATGCGTGTCTGCGTCTTAAAGAGCGACAATTGGGCTTGGATAGCGGTTTTTTAGTGACTTTTTACAATGCGGTTGGCTTTTTGTATGTATCGATTGCCTAAATTGTGAACTTAGCGGTGTCGCAAAGGCGCGTGATACATGATTCTAGCGCTTAAATCCTATATAATTTAGTGGCTCTTGTTTGAGCGTTTTGCTATTGTTTATTGGTAAGTAGTTAGGACTGTACTCATGTACCTGGAGTATTTTGGTTTAAATGACTATCCGTTTGACGGTTTGCCTGATAGGCGTTTTTACTATGTCGGCGGCTCCCAGCACCAGTCCATCACCTTGCTCAATACCACTCTGTCTCGCTCAGGCAGCATCTGCGTACTTACTGGCCCATCTGGTGCAGGTAAGTCCACTCTCGTGCGCTTATTAATGCGCTCCTTGCCTCATCGTATGCGTATTATTGCCATCGATGATCCTCGTATTGATCCGCATAACCTCATTGCAACTATTTTACGTGCCTCTGGCGTGGTGGCTACTTCATTTGAGTCATTAAATGATCTGACTTTTAAGCTCAGAAAGATGCTTGAGACATCCATTGCCAATGGCATCATTACCACTGTTATTTGCGATGAGGCCCAAGGTCTTAGTGATGAAGTTTTAGAGCAAATTCGCCTTATTTCCAATATCGAAGGTGAAGCTGGCAAGATGCTTAATTTCTTGCTCGTTGGTCGTGACGATTTGATTGAGCATTTAAACAAGCCAATCCACGACATGCTCAAAAACCGCATTAAGATCTTTGCTACTCTGCCACCGCTCACAGCCAACGAAGTAGGCGCTTATATAACCTACAGATTGCAGCAAGTTGGTAGAGTCACTCCTTTATTTACCGATAAGGCTATCGACGTCATCACTAAAAAGAGTGCTGGTGCGCCTCGTCTTATCAATGCCATTGCCGATATGGCGCTTAACATTGCCTATCAGAAAAAGTCTGAGCAGGTTAAAGGTGCCATTGCCGCTAAGGCAGCCTATTTAGTAAGCCACAATGAGGATGGTTTACGCAGCTACTTTAAGCATCTGTTTAAAGATATGCTCAGTGCCTCCTTGTATGCCAAAGCCGCTACTATTGGTGCAGCCTTTGTCTGTGCTGGTCTTACCTTTGTTGGCGCACTGATGTTAGTGCAGACCTTCATGCCAGTACGCTCCATTCAAAGTGCGCTTATCAACGATGCTCAAGTGCAAGCTCGTTATCAGGCTGTGTCTGACTATCTCTTCCGTGGCCGCAATGCTGCATCTCGTGAGCTGTATTTCTTTAATCAGGCAGTCTCTGAGTCTTACTTTAAGGTCAGCGCTTTTGCCACCTTATTTAAGGTGCATGGCTACACCGTTGATGATGAAGATGTAACTGTTAACTCAGCTATCTTAAAGAAAGCTAACTTACAAAGCTTATCTCAGACTGGCCCATTAAGTGAGGCTGTTTCATACAATGCTCCAGTACTTATTGGACTCATTGATGACAATCTCACACCATTTTATGGCGTGCTCTATGAGCTTAATGATGACGTCGCGCAGATGATCATCGGCAACTACTTATTTGCCATTAAGCTTGATTACCTCAAAGAGCGTTATATTGGTGAATACACTGTTATTCATCCATATGTAGGCGATATTAGCGACTTAAAGTCACGTCGTACTGACACTAGAAAGGATATGGAGAATAAACTGCGTCCATATCTAACTGCATATCGCCAAAGAGCTTTAGAAAGCGCTAATCGTGAGGCGAATAAGGCCTTATTAAACTACGAGCGCCAAAAGGATGAAGTAGCCAAGCTGCGTCAAGCCGTACGTCAGCAGCTTTTATCCTCCATTGCTTCAGATAACTTAAGTGATAATCAGCTTGAGAAGATGCTTCAAAATCGCATTGGTGATGCTCTTTTAGAAGACGATGCTTATCAAGAGGCTTTAGCTAATCTTAAGGCTATGGAAAAGCTCAGTGCTGATAAAGAGATTAGAGCTGACCGTATTCGTACCATCTCACTGCGTTTAGATGATGGCTACGAGCGTGCCATGAATCTTTTCTTACAAGAGCAAAGCTTAAGTGAGATTAACGATCGTGCGATCGCCTTACTGACTTTAGCTGGCTACGATGGCCCGCGCTTATTAAAGTCAGTACCTGAGGCACAAGACGTCACTCCTGCTAAGGATAAGTAGGAGGCATCATGCGTACTTCCATTACTCAGCAAGAACTGCAAGAGGCATTTTATGAGCTTTCCTTTAACCGCTGGAAAGCTCTCAAGCTCTTTTCCTTTTGCTTTGCCTGTTGCATTGTAGGTCTTACAGCCTTGTATTGGACCTTAGATGTCAGCTTTGAAAAGCGTATCGACACCTTAACTCAAAAGCTTCTCCAAGAAATGGAAAACGAGGTCAATAACGCTCAAATGCCACCAGTCTCCAGCCTTTACGAAGGTGTTGTGGAGTATCGTGGCCGTGCTGATTTTGATAATGTTACTATCATCAATCCGCTGACAGCTAAATACATTAAAGACCATTCCATCTCACGTGTGCATGGAGAGCGTCGTGCCGTTGCCGAAGGCATCTATGAAATCCGCTTTACCAAAGTAACCGACGCAGCAGACGGCAAATAACACTCTCGAGAAATCCACCACAACAGCACAGCCAAGATCTCAAGCTTTAGCCTAACAGCTGCTAGCAAACAACCTCAGCTGTTAGAATTCTCAGCCACGGCTCCACTCAAAAATACCGCAACAAAAGACCCATTATCCCGAATAAGAATGTCCCATAAGGCCTAAAGCAAAAGGCTCATTAGCCCGAATAAGAATGGCCCATAAGGCCTAAGGCAAAAGGCTCATTAGCCCGAATAAGAATGGCCCATAAGGCCTAAAACAATAAGGCCCATAATTCCGAATATGAATGGCCCATAAGGCCTATAACAATAAGTCCCATTATCCTGTATAAGAATGGCAAATTAGAGTAAATCAACAGGGCAATGAGTTAAAAAATGAAAGGGGACTTAATGGCAAAAGCAAAAGCTGTGGGAGCTGTAAGCATTTTTTAATGCATAGGGTGGCGTTTTAGCTTGCCTCATAAGCAAAAAGGCCGAACTTGTAAAAGCTCGGCCTTTTTAGGATGCGTTTGAGGCTAACTATTAGTAGCGGTCACGCTTTTGCTTGCGAGATGGGCGTGGGATGAATACGAACACAACACCTGCAATGGCACCGCATAGTGCAATGATGGCACCTTGCATCCACCAGCGCATTTGCATATCTAAGTCTTTGGTCTCAAGACGATCTGCATAGTCACGATAGAGCTCATCAAGTTCGTTGATGGTGGCATCTTTGTTAACAATAGTTGCCTGCATCTCATGATTGAGCTTGGTTAAACGTGCAACTTCAGCCTCAGCCTTCTTAGTACGCTGCATGAGCTCGTTGTCGTAATTATCTAAGCGACTTTGCAGTTCATCGATCTTGGCTTGGAGCTTGTCTGCAAGAGGACGGCCGCACATATTAGGAGTTAAAGACTCAACTAAGATCCAGTAGTTGTCACCTTCGTACTGAACCTGAGCCCAACGACGGTTATCGGAGTAGCGTAAGAACTTAAGCTCATCACCAACAGAGCGAGCACCTGTTACACGGTAACCCTCACCTGGACCTGAGCGAGTCCATACCTTGTTGTTATCAGAAATATAGACAGGGCCGCCTACATAGAAGCCATTGTCATCACGTACAGGTTCTTTCTTTGCTTCTTCTTCGGCTTTAGCAGTATCTTGGGCTGCTGCTTCCTCAGTTGGAGTAGCTGCATTGTCATTAGTAGCTGCCTCAGGAGCAGTTTCATTTGCAGTGGCGCTAACAGCTGCAGGAGCCTCAGCACTAGCAGTTGCTGCAGCAGTTTCAACAGCCTGTGCTGCCTGTGCTTCTTCTTCGGCATGAGCTTGCAGGCTACCAAGAGTAAAACAGAGGCTGCAAGCAAGAGATACACTTAAAAGTTTATTGATATGCACGTTCGTATCCTTCAAGAGATTCGCAAAGATAGGCAGTAATATTATCACACCATTGCCATTTGTGTTGCTAAAGCCCAATCATGGGCATTTTTGGCAGACTAAAGACCATCATCAAGCATACAAAAAGGTCCCTCAAAGTTAAGTCGAGTTCAAAGTCCTAGGCAAAAGTGTTGGCACCACTTTAAG
>Bissell_p2__coassemble_1022_pt1 | contig 15480 bp, 8 predicted proteins | sample Bissell_p2__metabat2_high_PE_026 | metagenome-assembled genome bin Bissell_p2
ATGAGGCTAGGGCGTATCTTGCTCATCCCATTTTAGGAAAGAGATTGCGTCAAATAACTGAGGCCTTGCTGCAGCATAAGGGTAAAGATGTGTTAAGTATCTTGGGTGCAATAGATACACTTAAATTGTGCTCATGTATGACATTATTTGATGCGGTGTCGCCAGATGATGTCTTTAGGCAGGTGCTTGAGACTTTCTATGAGGATAAGAGAGATGCGCAGACCTTAGCCTTAGTCGTGGGCTAAGGCTAGGTATGAGCTCATGAAGTGACTGCAGCTTGTTGATATGCTGTGAGGGCTAGAGCTCAATGATCTCGAGGTCATCAGGGACGAGAATTTGGCCGTTAAAGACGGTGGCTGCCTCGGCGCTGTAGGTTTGTTTGCGAGTGCTTAGAGTGTGATCTTCAGTGTGGTACATAATGAGAGTAGACACTCCAAGAGCTGCTGCATTCTTGCCTGCATCGAGAGCGGTGCTATGATTTTTCTCGTAAGGCTTGTAGATCTCACGATCGTCGTAAAGGCAGAAAGCCTCGTGCATGAGATAGTCAGCACCTTTTGCGTATGCCTCAACAGTTGAGTTGTAAGGCTCATCGCCTAGGCATACTAAGCGCTTGCCATTAGGCAATATCGCGCTATAACCAAATTGTTTTTCTTTAGGACTATGAATATCAAAGCAGGTAAGCTCCATGCCTGCAGCTTGAATCTTTTGACCATCGGTAATTTCATTGAGAATTACGCCACTGCCTAAGTGCTTGAGATCTTTTGCCTTGAGGGTAAGTCGACAGATGGTGTCGATTACATTGATGACTTTGTCATGACCGTAGACATTGAAAGTGCCAGTGTATTTGCCTGAGTTCATGAGCATCATGACTCTACGGATAACCCAGATAGTACCGAGAATGTGGTCGGTGTGAGCATGGGTCACAAACATGTCTTGAATCTTGCTCAGATCAATCTTGGCTTTTTCAAATTGGGCCAAAATACCGTTGCCGCCGCCTGCGTCAACTAGCATCATGCCCTTGTCTGTTTCGATGGTATAGCAAGTGTTATAGCAATGGGTTACGAAGGCATCGCCTGTACCTAATATAGTGATTTTAGCCATAAGCAACAATTCTTTGGTTTTAGTAAGTCAAAATAGCCTTGTGTGGCTTTGGTGGCATCTTTTGGTGATCTTGGTTTTATCTTTTGCTCTTTTGATTAGAGAAACTCTGATGAGAGAGTGTACAGAGCTAGAGCTGCAAAGATCAAAGCTGCAAATCCATCAAGAATCAGGTTAAAGAGCCTATTTTTAAACTGCTCAGCAAGTTTACCTGCAAAGATCGCAATACTACCAAAGACAACAAAGGTACTCATAGCCATGATAAGTCCCATAATGGACATGTAGAACATGATCTCATACTGACCTAGGCCTTGAGGTAGAAACTGTGTAAAGAAAGACAAGAAAAACAGCTGAACTTTAGGATTAGTGCAGTTCATGATGACACCGAGACGAATCATCTTAAAGTTTAGGATGCTGTTATCTTGAGTCTTGCTGCGATCTTGGTCTTTAGATGTTGTAGCTTCTTGTGAGTATACGTCTTGAGCGCTTGTGTTTGTATCTACTTGTTTGTCATTTGCATCGCTTTTGCTGCGATAGCGTTTGATAAAGCTTTGGGCGGCTTTGAAGCATAGATAGCTAAGGTAGAGCGCACCAATGGTCTTGAGGATGGTGACTAGAGCAGGTATTGCAATGAATAGAGCGGTGATACCTGCAACCATGCAAAAAGATTGTATGCAGATGCCTATGGTTAAGCCAATGACAACAGCAAGGCCTTTTTTGTAGCCATGCATGGCGCTTTGCGTCAGTACAAAGATATTGTCTGGACCTGGTGCTATTGCCAGGATAAGGGCGCTCAGCGTGAATGAAAGTAAGGCTGTAAGAGACATTTTATGGGGCGTTTCTTAAAGTTCTTTTGCATTTTTTAGAGTTGCTTAGGGCGCTTTGGCATTATTGCGCACTAAAGAGCTCAGCAGCTTGATGTGGCTTTTTGAGTGGTTCAATGCAGGCACGTACAAGAAGCTATCGCCGCCTAAGGATAAGAAGCGTTCACGCAGATTGATGTCGATATCGTAAAGCGTCTCAAGACAATCAATGGAGAAGCCTGGAGCAACTACTAAGAGCCTTGAGATGCCTTTATCTAATAAGCGCTCAACTTCATCTTCAATATCAGGCTTAAGCCAGCTCATTGGACCCATCTTGCTTTGATAAGCAATGGAGATGTTTTCTTCATCTAAGCCTAATGATGCAACGAGAGCTTTGGTGGTAGCCTCAACCTCATTTAAGTATGGATCACCAAGTTTTATATAGCTTTGAGGCAAGCTGTGGAAGGTGATAAGTACGTGTGCCTTACCACGCTTCATGATGCTATTAACATCTTCTACTTCGTCTTTCTTGCGCTTAATACTAAAGATCAGCTCATTGAGCATAGGCTTGATGCTTTCAGTGATCGCCTCAATGTACTCTTTATCATCAGGGAAGCTTCTCACCATAGCAAATTCTACTTCTTTGTAGTTTTGCTTGATCTTTTCTAGCTCCATAGCTGGGCGTTTAGTGGTGGTGTCGCTGTACTGAGGGAAAAGAGGGATTAAGGTAACCTTTTGGGCACCTAATTCAACACACTCTTTAACTACTTTCTCTAAATTCTTACCAGCATATGCAAAGGCATTACGCACCACAAACTTTTCAGTAGTTATGGATGTTGAGTTTTCCTTTTGAGCGCAATCTTGCAGCTCATGTAACTGAGTGCTTTCAAACTTCTCATCGTCGAAAGGATCATTGCAGTTTTGATTGAGTGCGCACTCAAGACGATAGGCAAGGCGGCTCATAGAGATGAGGTAAGGATTGTGCTCTTCAATAAAGATCTGCTTGTAGCGAGAAACCATGCGCTCAGGTCGTGATCTTAAAATGAATGAGCGCAGAACAGGCTGCCAAATAAAGCGTGGGATTCTTACCACTAGCTTGTCAGAGAGGAAGTTTTTTAAGAAGCTCTTCAGGCTTTCAACATCAGCTTTCTCAGGAGAACCCACCGAGTAGAGCACCACTGCATGCAACATGAAAAGCCTCCTGCAAATAAAACAACACTAAAAATAGCCTCACAGGCCTAGCTCGCAATTTAGAAATCAAGCTCTAAATATTTTGACAAACATTATTAGAGCATAAATCATTTTGCCAGTGATTAGAACTTACTGACAAGGCATCTTGGCGGCCCTGACGCTTAATTGCCTTAAATTCGTCGCAAATTGATTGTTAAGTCACATATCTTTGTCTGTATGATGGCTCATAAGCAAGTATAGAGTATCGATAAGGTGCTCGATTATCTTGAGCGGGGTGAGTTTTTTGGGGAGCAATTAATAGTACTTAGTGCTTAGCTTACTGTGCTTTGATACGGCACTTGCTGTGGATGTGATGATTTGTGTGGGCAAAAAAAATGGGGAGAAGCTGATGGGCCTCTCCCCTTTTTTAAGGGAGATGCGTTTTGATCTCCCTGTTGGTGGCTATGGATAAAGAGCCACACTGGTATTATTTTTGTGCATTAGGCTGACTGCTTGGCAGCGGCTAACTTCTCAAGACGCTCGGCACGGCGGCAAGCTGCTGCGGTGAACAGAACGTCGGTGCAGGAGTTTAAGGCAGTCTCAGTTGAATCCTGAATCACGCCGATGATAAAGCCAATACCAACAACCTGCATAGCAACATCGTTAGGAATACCGAAGATGGAGCAAGCAAGTGGAATAAGCATTAAGGAGCCACCAGCAACACCTGAGGAGCCGCAAGCACACAGTACAGATACAATACACATGAGCAGTGCAGACCAAACATCGGTGTGAATGCCTAAGGTATTAACTGCAGCCATGGTCATGATAACGATGGTTACACCTGCACCAGACATGTTGATGGAGCAGCCTAAAGGAATAGAAATAGAGTAGGTTTCCTTAGGTAACTTCATCTCTTCACATAAAGCCATGTTAACTGGAAGGTTAGCAGCTGATGAACGGGTGAAGAATGCAGTAATACCGGACTTAGCAGTGGTCTTGAAGATGAGAGGGTATGGGTTCTCACGAGTTACAGCAAATACTAAGATTGCGTTGAATACAAAAGCAATCAGAAGCATAGTTGCAACTAAAACAACTACTACGTGTACGTAGTTGAGCAGGTTAGCAAAACCGCCAGGCTGAGTGGTGGAGTTATAAACCAGACCCATAACGCCTAAAGGAGCAAAGCGGATAACCATGCGAACAACAGCTGAAACAGACTGAGCTAAGTCTTCTAAAACACGCTTGGTGTTGTCGTGTGCTGCACGGAAAGCTAAACCTAAACCGATAGCCCAAATCAGAATTGCAATGTAGTTACCATTCATTAATGCGGTGAATGGGTTCTCAACTGCCTGATTTACGAAGTTTGACAGCACTTCACCTACGCCTTGTGGAGTAGAGAGGGTGTCATCAAACTGCTCTAAGATGGCGAAGTGAGATGGGAAAGTGTAGCTCATGAACAGTGCTAAGCTGGCAGAAATCAGCATAGACACAAAGTAGAGCATGATAATAGGACGAATGTTAGCCTTGGTACCTGACTGGTGACGAGCAATAGCTGCTGCAACCAGTACGAAAACTAACAGAGGTGCTACAGCCTTCAGTGCCTTAACAAAGAGGGTGCCAAGCATTGGGATGATGGCGTGATCGTTAGGATAAATGAGGGCTAATACAACACCCATGATGAGACCAAGAATGATCTGCAAAATGAATGGGACGCGATTTAGAGCATTGGCTAGAGGTGATTTTGGGTTTACCGGTTCTAACATGATGGAATAACTCCGAAAGAAATCTATCCCAGAAGATCTTTAAAGATCTTAAGGTTATACCTTGGCATGAACAATCATCGTTCTTATGCAAAGTAACTTGCCTTTGCAGTCACACCAGCGGCTGTCGCTAAGGCAATGCTTTGTTAAAGCAACGTTGCTTGTCAGAATCCCCTTAAAGATTTAGCCATAGTTAGTGACGGGGGTTCCTTATCTATCTAAGTAGTATTTGCTCAAGCTAACTAAGACAGATAAACGCCTGAGATAAGATTTTTCCTTAAGCAACCCCGAGGCCCTACGTACGAGTGTAGGCGCATCATCAGGGTGCGACATACTAAGCAGATAAAGACCGACAAGTGCTTTAAAGCTTGCATGTCTGCGCTTGAGTGCAGCTTCATGGTGTAAGTAAAAGTAAGTTGCTAATGGATAGCTTCGTGCAAGTTCTTACCATGGCTGCAACAGCATAGGATCACAGCTGCATGTCTTTGTAGACCTGGTTTAGCTGTAAAAGCTGCTGATAAATGAGTGTATTGCACATGGCTTAATAGATGGTAACGAGATCATCTGCAACTGCTATAAATCAAAATAGCAATCTTGGATGCGACTTTAGGTCATGTTGAGCATCATAGCTATGTACAAAAGTGTGCTCATTATAGTGCGATTAGCGCTTGTTTATTAGCGTCCTTGAGAAAAATGTATCGTAATAGTGCAAAAACGCCCAAGATCTTTGATCTACATCAATGCACTTTTTCTACTTGTAGCTAAACACTGTTCCAAGTTAGAGCGTTAAGCATCTTTTTAGTACAGAGAGTTGAGGAAGGATAAACAGCGTGCTTATCTCATTTGGGGCGGGTAAGAGAATGGATTAGGCGCTATCAAAGAGGATGCTTTAATGATGGGCTTGGCTAGCTCAACTAGCTCTTTTTTGCAATGAGTTATGGATTTACGCTACTTAGATTGGGATATAGCTGCCTTTTGCTTGTCGCGATCGTCATAGTTTTTGGTTCAATGGTGCTATAATATGCGGCGCTTTTCATAAGATCGTTTCACTTTAGTGCAGCTTTAACGCACTTGATAGCGATCTTAGTGAAGTTGCTTTTCGCTTTTAATGTGGATGTGCAAGGGACTAGAAACCTCAAGATGCCTTGTTTGCATCTTGGATATGTGCTGATCTCTCAAGCTAAGAAGGCATTAAGTTTGAGGGATTGAGACACGATAACGCTTGCTTGTGAAGAACACTTCATGGTGCGTATAGAGTACAAGGTTTACTAGTTTTATTTGGCGTATACAAAAGCCTTGCTGATACGTTTGCTTGTATCCGTTGCCTGATGTAGTGCTGTATTTATCTGTGGTTTTTGCAAGCCTGTGTCTTTAAGGCCATGCTGTAAAACTTGATATATGGCGCTATACATGCGCGAGTTTGGTTTGGCCGCGCAAGTAACTTTGGTAGTTTTCCTAACTTATGTTTTAGGCACTACCAAGTTAAACAGCAACACATTAGAAGCTCATCTTAGGCAAGTATCTGCCAAATCCCTGTGCATTTACGTATGCGAGAGTTAAAGACACTTAAGGCAAATTCATTATGATCTTGTCTTGGTCTTTAAGGCTGTTTGTCACTGTTGTGCCTACAAAGCTGTATCTCATTGGTTTTGGTTAGTGTAATTGCTTTAACTTGCCATTGTGATGATCGCTGTGTTGCAGTGATGTGTTGGATAGGTTTAGCCACGATTTCAGGTTCGTTGGATGGACATTGATTACATATATTTCATGACGCAGAGAGCACGCTCCACTGCGTGGAATCTGCTGTGCGCCAATCGTGCGCCTGTAATTTTGGCCTTGGTTCATGAAGGCTTTATCAAGCTTAACCGTACCTCAGCTCCTGAGTCTGAACTCGTTGAGATTCTTAAAGACATCATCTTTAGAATCAATGGCGGCCGTATGTCCTATGAGTATGACTCACTGCAGGAGACCTCATTTTTTGAGGACTTTACTGGCACTAAAGTTCCAGTTGAAGATCCTGATGCAGCTGATGGCCAACCATCTGATAACGATCGTGCTACACAAGCAGCAGGTGGCAAGAATATGCGCGAGGATGCACTGCATTACCTGCGCTATTGGTCTAGCGAGAAAAACCGTTTCTTTAGATGCTCATACATGGGCGCATCAGGAAGCGAACCTTGCTACGACATCACCCCTGATCTGCAAAAGGCTTACTCATTCATCGTTGGTATGAATGAGCAGAGCAACAACTTCGTTCCTACTGAGTCGCGCTTTAAAGGTCTTTTGGAGATCTTAAAAGAAGTGCATATGAGTACCGAGGGCAATGCCGAGTTGGTGCTTGAAGATCTCTATGCCCGTCGCGATGCTATCGATAAAGAAATTGAAAAGGCTAAGCGTGGTGAGATCGCTACTTTAAGTCCATCTCAGATTCGTGAGCGCTTCTTACAGTTCCAGCATGATGCTATTCAGATGGTGGATGACTTCCGTCAGGTGGAGTACAACCTGGGCAATCTTGATAAAGAGATCATGCAGGACATCATCAACTGGACTGGTCCACGTGGTGAGCTGTTAGATAAGTACTTTGACAAGAATGCCTATATTGAAGAAACCGATCAGGGTAGATCGGTTAAGGCATTCTCAAGACTGCTCTTATCCTCATCAGATGATGAACTTATCGTTAAGCGTATTGATAACCTCTTAAATCGTGAGGAGATCAAGGGCTTAACAATCGATCCTCGTATCTTAAACATCCACGATCAATGGCTGCAGCTTAGATTGAATATTGAGCGTGTCATGGGCTCTTCAACTAAGCGTATTAAGAGTTTCTTACAGCCAGCTAACCTCGATTCCAACCGTTTCTTAAAAGAGCGTATCAAGTCGATTACTCAAAATGTAGTAGCTTTAACTAAAGAGTATGGCATTAGTAATCTGCCAGATTCTCTCTTTACTTTAGAGATCCCACGAGCCGATATCACGCTGCCTTTTGATCGTCCTCTAGCTACGGTTAATGAGCGACTAGAGTTTAGTACAGAGATGAAGGGCGATGAGTTTAGACCTGATGATCACAAGCTCTTTGATCAGATCGTGGTTGATCCTGTATTGCTCTACCATCGCATTGAAGAATTTATGAATACTCAAGATGAGGTGGATTTAGTAGACATCGTTAAACGCTACCCACTTGAGCATGGTATTACAGAGCTGACTTACTACGTAAAGATCGCCATGTCTGACTACAAGATTGAAGAAGACGCCACTCGTGAAGATCTTTACCGCTGGGAGTCAATGGATGCCGACGGTAACACCGTAATGCGTGTTGCTAAGCTAAAACACATTACTTTAAAGCGCCTCTAGGTGCCGCCTAAGCTTCAGGCTTATAGATAAGATTAAGGTCTTACTCATAAGCCTGTGCAACAAAATTACTTTTGGAGCATGTATGTCTCTTAATGACGAAAATCGCGACGATCAATCGCGTAATACAGCAGCTTTTAACGCGCTCTTTAATCAGGGTGCGAACTCAGGCAGCACCGAGTCTGTAATGGACCGCTTAAGCCGTCTTGAGGGCACAGCACCTGACTATGGAACTGATGATTATACTCAGGCTGACGTTGGCACCGATGCTGATGTTAATGCTGAGAATCCAGCCGATGAGCAAAATGAGGAGCAAGCAAGCTCAAGAAGTCGAGCAAAGCTCATCTCTCCTGGTGCTTTAGTGGTATTTCTCTTAAAGAACTATATCGATAGAGAAGATGACAAGACCATCTTTGAGTCCCTCGTGCGTCAAGAGCGTGAGGTTGAAGAGTTCTGTCGTCGTATGTTCTTACGCTTAGTTATCGACCATGACTCTGGCTTTGCTTATGTGCGTTCTTTATCTGAAGAAGAGATGCCAGTTGATTCAGGTCAGCGTCCACCACTATTACTCAACCGCCGTGCGATGCCGTTTTATGACAGCTTACTGCTCATCTTACTGCGTCAGCGCTTACTTGAGTTTGATCTCTCTGGTCAGTTTGGCCGCTTAGTGCTCGATCGTGCTGAGATCGTCACTATGGTTAAGAGCTTCGTGCATAACGTCAATAACGACAAGCGCCTTGAGGATAACTTAGATAAGTCCATTGAGCACTTAAGAACCTTAGGTTTACTTGGCCGTATTGGTCCAGTCCTTAAGAGCAGAACCAAGGCTGAAAAAGATGCTGAGCGCATTGAAGTAAAACGAATTATTGGTGTAATCGTGACACCTGAAATCTTAAAGCAGGCAGATGAAATTCTTGCCTCTTACTTAAAGCACATCAAGGAAGGTGGACGTGCTAAGAACACCTTAAATGCCGACGATGATGCCATGCTTGATACCGCTGATTAAGCCTGACTTAAGGGAAAAGCAATGCAAGATTTATTAAACAACGACGATCTTGAACAGCAACAGCAAGTCAGTGCTGGTAACGAGACTACCTCGTCAGATGCTGTATCAACAACTAGCCCATCAACTGAGCCTGCCGCTGATGCTGCCGCAGCGGCTAATGCCACCGCCGCAGCCACTGACGATGCTGCCTTAGCTGATAATGCTGCTGAGGCTCAGAGCTCTGATGCCGCCACTGCTGATAATGCTGCCACTTCCGAGGTAAAGGTTGAGGAAGTTGAGGTTGGCTCAGGAAGCTTACTTGAGATTGCTGATGGCCAAGATCCTATGTCTTTGACTGAAGAGGATCTGCTCCGTTATCCACAAATGACAGTCAACCGTGAGGGCTTTAGACTGCAGCGTGTGGACATCTATAACTGGTCATCATTCAATAACAACGTTAAGTCCGTGTACTTTGGCGGTCAAAACGTTCTGATGACTGGTGATAATGGTGCCGGTAAGTCATCTTTAATTGACGCCATGACCGTACTGCTTTATGACGTACGTAAGGTCACCTTTAACCAGGCCGCTGGTGCAGAAAAGGGCGAGCGTAGCCTTAACTCCTATGTTTTAGGTCTGTATAAGAATGACAACTCCTCAGGTGTAAAAACTGAGCACGGTTTGCGTTCTGGTCAAAGCGCTGTTTTAAGTGTTATTAGTGCTACTTTCTTTAATGAAGCACTCAATGAGTATGTAGTACTGCTACAGGCTATGGTACATACCAAGAGTAAGGGCACTTTAAACCGCTATTACTTCATTGGTAATCAGGACTTTAACCTGCAGCATGATGTGCTGCCTGTTAAGGACATCAAGGAGCTCGGCGCTAAATTACGTTCGCTTGGTTGCACTCGTTACGACGGCTTCTCTGAGTACTACTCCATGATGCAGCGCCTCTTTGGTATTGAAGGTACCAAGGTGCTCGATCTGTTCTACAAGACCATTTCTATGAAGTCTATTTCTAATATTTCAGACTTCGTAAGAAAGCAAATGCTTGAAGACTTCAACGGCGATGAGTTAGTTGAAGAGATGGTCGATCGTTTTAACGACTTAGATGCATCTTATCGTTCTGTAGAAGAGGCCAAAAAGCAGGTAGAGGCTTTAGAGCCTATCTGTATCAAGGGTGAAGAGTACAGCACTGTAGCAACTCAGGTTGAGTTCTTAGAGCGTTGTAAGGTCTATACCTCACCATATCTCTTTAAGAAAAAGAGCGATCTGTTAAGTGTTGAGATTGAATCTAACAAGCAGCGCTTAGAAGATATCAACCACGATCTTGAGCGTAGCCGTCAAGACTTAGAGCGAATCAACACTCAGATTCAGAACGTTCAAAACGAGATCAATCAGCGCGGCGGTAACCGTCAGCAGCTTCTAGAGCAATCTATTGCCTCGGAGCGTCGTGAGCGTGACCGTATCTACAAGGCTTTTGAAGATCATCGTACCTTAATGAGCAATATCTCATTGCCTGAGGTTAAGAGCGAGAAAGACTTCCAAGCTTCTTTAGTTAAGCTTGAAGAGATGAAGAAGCTCAACTCTTCAAAGATCAAGAACTACGAAGAGAACATTGCGCAGCGTAATATTGAGCTTAAGACTGAACAAGATCGCCTTGCAGAAGTAGCCGATGAACTCGATTCTTTAAGAAATCGTAAGAACAATCTGCCTAAGAAGTACATCGATACGCGTAACGAAATTGCTCATGCTATTGGCTGTACTGATCAAGACTTACCTTTCGCCGGTGAGCTCATGCAGGTACGTAGCGAGGAAAAGGCTAAGTGGGAATATGCAGTAGAAAAGCTGTTGCGCTCCTTTGGTCTTTCCATGTTAGTACCTGAGCAGTACTACAAAGACGTAGTTAATTACGTTAATAGCAACAACTTATCGATGCGTTTAGTTTTCTTCCGCATTAGCGAGAATGACATTGCTAACAACAATAATCGCATCAATACCACTTTAGGCGCTGCTTTAGGCGGTGGCTTTGATCGTCCACGTATCAGTGCTAACTCACTGCCACGCAAGATCGACATTAAGAACGATCCTGTGTTCCACTCTTATGTACGTCAGCATCTTGAGAGAACCTTCAACTACGTATGTACTGAAGATCAAGATGAGTTCCGCCGTGAGAAGTACGCCCTGATGCCATCAGGCCTGTTCAAGGCTGGTGGTCGTAACGAAAAGGACGACCGTAGAAGCCGTAACGGTAATGACTATATCTTAGGTTGGACCAACGAAGATAAGATCGCCATCCTCTCTCAAGAGCGTATCCGTATCAATCAGGTAATCGACACCATCGAGTCTCAAAGAAGAACTCTCATGCAGGGTATGTCGCTTACTAGCCAACAGCAGAACGTGATTGGTCGCTTAAACTACATCACTCGTTTCTCTGAGATTGACTATGGCGCTCACGATAAGGTGCTTGAGGGCCTATACGCTGAGTTAAATGAGCTCAAGAGCTCCTCTGACATTATGCGTACTCTCAATAAGCGCAAAGAAGAGCTCTTTGAGGATAAGCGTAACCACGAGACTCGTCGTGATTCATGGTTAAAGGAGCAAGGCTCAGTATCATCACGTAATGTTCATTTAGAGAATCAATTACTGCAAAGTAATGATCTGTGCATGAACTACCACATGATCGAAGAGCACTTAGCCGGAGCGATTGAGCGTTTAACCTCTGATGCTTTAGCTAGATTGCACTTAGGCGAGTTAACTCACGATCGTATTGATGTTATCAATAACGAGGTAGTCTCACGCCTGCAGCAAGACATCAATGCTCTGCAGAACAAGAAGTCTGGCTTAAGCCAGCAGATCGTGGCACTGCAAAGCCGCTTTACTCAGACTTTCGAGGTTGCAGCACGTAACCTTGATGCTTCACGTGCTGATGCATGGGAAGACTTTAAGAACTTCTTTGATAAGTTACAGCAAGACGATTTACCACGCTTTGTGGAGGCCTTTAAGGACAAGCTCAATCGTGAAACTATCGATCAGTTAGGTACCTTAAACGCTGCCTTGCTTGCTCAAAGCCGCAAGATCAAAGAGCGTATTGCAGATATCAATAGCATCATGAAGGATGTGGACTTCAATCCAGATCACTACATTCAAATGGTGGCTACAGAATCTGCCGACGTTGAAATCAAGCAGTTTAGAGCTGACTTAAAGACCTGTACATCGGCTCTGCCTGAGGAGGATAAGACCTTAGAGGCAGCTGATGAGCGCTTCCATCAGGTTAAGGCCTTAATTGACCGCTTCAAGGGCTTAGTCAATGAAGGTGATATTGACCGTCGTTGGCGTAACAAGGTAACTGACGTAAAGATGTGGTATGAGTTCTCCGCATCTGAGCATACTCGTCAGGATGATAGCCAGGTTGATTACTACGAGGATTCAGGCGGTAAGTCTGGTGGTCAGAAAGAAAAGCTTGCTTACACAGTGCTTGCCTCATCTCTTGCCTATCAGTATCAGTCCAATGCTCGTAACAAGGGCATTAGCTTTAACGATCCAAGCAAGAGCGCACATGGGACAAATCAGGCCAATACTGCAGATAATTCAGAGCAAAGTGCTAATGCCGAGGCTCCAAATGGCGTAGCTACAGGTCACTCACCTGTGTCTTATCATGACCGTTCATTCCGCTTCGTAATTATTGACGAGGCATTCGGTCGTGGTTCTCCACAGTCGGTTGATTATGCGCTTACTCTGTTTAGCAAGTTCAATCTGCAGCTGTTAGTTGCTACCCCAATGCAGAAACTCGATATCATCGAGAAGTATGTAAGACATGTGGCCTTCGTCTATCGTGATGAAGAAAGCCATGAGTCTACTGTGCTTAACTATGGTCTGCTTGACTACATCCTTAAGCGTAAACTCAAGGAGCACATGACTAGAGCTCCAGTGCTTACCGAAAAAGCAGCTGCTCGCGGTGATGCTGTAGCCAAGCTCGCTATCGATAAGGCAAGTGAGCTTTACGATAAGCTTGATGAGCGCATTATCTCTGAGCAAGACAAGTTTGCCGGCCCTCGTGTCACCGCTCAAGGCGCACCATCAGATGCTACAGCCAAAGCTCGTACCCAAAAGGTAGCAACCACTCCAGATGCTCCAGCACCTGCAGCTGCAGATGAAGCAGCACCTGCAGCTGCTGAAGCAGCAAGCAGCAACGGCACCGATAGCGACACCACAAGCTCAGAGGTTAGCCAAAACGCTGCAGCAGCTAACACAATAGCCGGTGCCGATAGCGATGCAGATGTGGTAGCAGCAAACGCCGCAGCAGAGGCCAAGGCAGATGCTACAGCTAACGATGAGAGTGACTCTAAAGATGAAACCCAGGGCCAAGAGGCCGAGGCTAAGGCTTTAGAGGAGGAGCGTAATCGACAAGAGCGCGAGCAGATTGCTAAGGAGCTGCAGCTAAAGGATGAAGATGGATCTTACTTCTCGATTGAGGAATACACTCGTAAGGTTCAAGAAGAGCATCAAAAGCAAAAGCAGCAGCGTACTGAAGAGGCTCTCTCCAAGCTCGACTTCTTGATGAGTAGTTTCCCAGCTGATAGTGAGGAGAGCTCATCTGAGGCTGATGCTGATGTACCAAGTGAAGAGACTCAAGAGAGCTTAGATGATGGACAAGAAGAGTTCATCTTAAACTCCGATCTTGGCAGTAACACTAAGCAGAAGTCTCGCTCTAAGAAGCAAGAGGAAGAAGAGGAGCCTCAGTATGAGATTTCTCTTGAGGACTTATTAGTTATTGAAGATGAGGAAGAAGACATCTACTAACAGTTAAGCTTATGCTTAGCTTTAGCAAAGGGCGACGACCTTAATACTAGTGGTCAGTCGCTCTTTGTGTCTTTAGACATCTCATCTTGCTAAGGCAAAGTAGGTCTGAAAGTTCATCGCACAAGAATTTACGCGGTGCTATATAGAAAATCACTCATCTAACAGACACTTAAGTGCAAGTGATAGCACTGATGCATTCTGACGGTGTTAGAATCACCGTCTGCTCTTTTTTGGTTCATAGTTGTATTAACTATGCATATCATTAGAATTAGGCCTAGGATGGCAAATAGAATTTATTGCTAAGGCCATATTTAGTTGTGTTTTCGATGTGCAGGCCATGGGATAGTTTGCTCCATGAGCTATGCATCGCTGTATTAGGCAAGTACTCAAGCTTTATGCTGTGAGTATGCTTAGGGCCATGGGGGTCGTTATGTTCAATCTCAAGCGTCATGTTAAGCAAGTTTTTGGCAGCTCTATGCTGTGTGCCGCCTTGATGCTATCTACTGTTGGCCTCACTACAGAGGCTCAGGCAGCTCATGGTGCTTACAACCCAATGATGCCAAGACAGCTCAGTGAGAAAGCTGCTAGCGCCGACTATACATACGGCTATAGTGTGCTCTCAGGTCATGCTATTGATACCCTTGAGGGGCCAAACCGCTATATGTGGTACCTCAACTATGACATCTTAGATAAGTATATCTTAAGACCAGTATCCCATGGCTATGCTTACTTACCACAAGGTGTACAAAACTCTGTAGGCAACTTCTTTAATAATCTCGACGAAATTAACAACGTACCAAATAATCTCTTAGTCGGTGAGTTTGCCTCCTCAGGTACCTCTTTAGTTCGTCTTGCCATCAATAGCACCATTGGTATCTTAGGTTTCTTTGATGTAGCCTCTTATATTGGTATCAAGCATACCCCAATGAATATGGCCACAGTGCTTGGTAAAGGCAAGGTTGAACAGGGCCCGTTCATGATGATCCCAGCCTATGGTCCAACCACTGCTCGTGACCTGCATGGTGACATTATTGATGGTCTGCCTTGGTATGCCGTCTCTTGGCCAATTACTACAGCAAAGTTTGTAATTCGCGGTATTCACAATCGCGCTCAGCTCATTGATCAAGAGCCTGTCTTAGATAACAGTATCGATCCATATATCTTCACTCGCGATGCTTACCTCATGTACGACGAGAACAAGGTCAATCCAATTCAAGAAGGTGAAGTTACCGATACTGACGATTTTGACGATGAGCTCCTCGACGAAATCGACGGCTAAGGCAAATTAATACCCCAAACGACAGAGCCTGTTTGCCCACGCAACAGGCCTCATGAAAAGGCCGCTTAGCGGCCTTTTGTGCCTAAAGGCAAAGGCAAAATCATCACCCCTCATAAGCGCACACGCTAACAATCCATCCCAAGCACAACGCCACAAAATCCTGACCAAGTGGAGCACCACTAAAATCAGGCTTAGTGGAGCACCACTAAAATCAGGCTTAGTGGAGCACCACTAAAA
>Bissell_p2__coassemble_1024_pt1 | contig 15458 bp, 10 predicted proteins | sample Bissell_p2__metabat2_high_PE_026 | metagenome-assembled genome bin Bissell_p2
TATTAAAAGCTACTAAAGTCGTCTTATGAGCTGTAATTTATGTAGCTTTAATTGTTCTTATTCAATCATTTGATTGTACTTAAGCACTTGCAATTACTCTGGTGCGCGTCTGTCACGCAAAAATTTGTATAGCAACATCGCATTTTTGGGATCCAAGTTCTCAAGCACTAAACTATTCAGGTTAGAATACCCAGATTCATTTGGACTTAAGATAACCGAAGCTACTTGCTAAGGCACATAGCTTCCCTTATCAGGCTTAATGAGTTATGCAGTTGAAGACATCGATCAAAACTGCAGCTTACTAGGAGCCTTGCTGCAACTGACAAATTATTTGTTGAGTTGATAGCAAAACTCTCAAGTGCAAATCCTGACTTTTCAGCGGTTGTTCCTTTAGTAAAGCAGTGTTGCTACGAGCAACCATATGCTTACAAACACATTAGATTGCTGTAGTTAAGCCCCCTTAACTTAAACTAATGTGACGCTTGTATGTTAGTAACCGATTTTGTCTTGCTCTAAGCTCTAGAACTCAAAGGGTTAAACAACTTGATGTGGCCCGTTTTTCTAATCAATAAGCTTTAGATCATTGACACCCAAATCAGGACTACGCCGAAAGGTCTGGGCTTGCAAATCTGATGATTAAGAGACACAACTTAGTTATCATTTTACTGACTCGTGTAAACAGTTTTTTGCCTCTACAAGAGGTAAAAAAATGACCTCGGTTGCATATCTAGAATCTGGTTCATTATGTGTATCCATTTTCGTGATCGTACTTAGGTTTTACGCGAGAAAATATGTATCCTCTTGTGATATATTAATCACGATTTTTGCTGTTTGCCGGGTGGTTTATCGCGGTGCGATAACACACTCAAGGCTTAGGAGATACACGTGGAAAAAATTCAAGCTGACGTTGCAATCGTCGGTGCTGGTGGTACTGGCTTACGTGCAGCTATCGCAGTTGCTCAAGCAGATCCAAAGCTTCGCGTTGCACTTATTTCAAAGGTTTACCCAATGCGTAGCCACACTGTGGCTGCAGAAGGTGGTGCAGCTGGTGTAGTTCGTGATGATGACTCTTTCCAGAAGCACTTTGAGGACACCGTTGCTGGCGGTGACTGGCTGTGCGAGCAGGACGTAGTTGAATACTTCGTTCGTCACACCACTGAAGAGCTGTTCCAGTTAGAGCACTGGGGCTGCCCATGGTCACGTAAGGATGACGGCGACGTTAACGTACGTCGTTTCGGCGGTATGAAGGTACCACGCACTTGGTTCGCCGCTGATAAGTCCGGCTTCCACATGCTCCATACCTTATTCCAGACCTCCGTTCAGTTCCCATCAATCGAGCGTTTTGACGAGCACTTCGTTTTAGACTTACTCGTTGAAGATGGCGAGTGCCGTGGTGTTGTAACTTATGATCTGCAGAACGGTGTATTCCGTCAGATCAATGCTAAGTCTGTAATTATCGCTACTGGCGGTGCAGGCCGTGCTTACATCTTCAACACCGATGGTGGCATCGTAACTGGCGACGGTATCTCCTTAGCTTACCGTCACGGTGTACCTATCCGTGATATGGAATTCGTTCAGTACCACCCAACCGGCCTTCTTGGCTGCGGTATCTTAATGACCGAAGGTTGCCGTGGTGAGGGCGGTGTTCTGTACAACAAGGACGGCTACCGTTACCTCCAGGACTACGGTCTTGGCCCAGAGACCCCAGTTGGTCAGCCAAAGAACAAGTACATGGAATTAGGTCCACGTGACCGTGTTTCCCAGGCTTTCTGGCAGGAATCACGTAAGGGCCGCACCATTAAGTATCCTTTAGGTGAGGCAGTTCACTTAGACCTGACCCACTTAGGTGAGAAGTACTTACACGAGCGTCTCCCAATGATTTGCGAACTGGCTATGACCTACTCAGGTGTAGACCCAGTTAAGCAGCCTATCCCAATTCGCCCAGTAGTTCACTACACCATGGGTGGTATTGAGACTGATGGCAACACCGCTACCCGTATGCCAGGCTTATACGCTGCCGGTGAGTGTGCTTCCGTTGGTATCCACGGTGCAAACCGCTTAGGTTCCAACTCTCTCGTTGAGACCGTTGTATTCGGTAAGCTCTCTGGTGACGTTGCTGCACAGCGCGCACACGAGGTTAAAGCTCACGACTCTAAGGAGCTCGACCGTCAGGCTGAAGCTGCTATGGCTCGTGCATTATCCTTATTCGATGTTCAGGGCAATGAGTCACAGTACAAGATCCGTACTGAGATGGGCGAGAGCATGGAAAAGGGCGTTGGTATTTACCGTGAGCAGGAGACCATGCAGGAGACTATCGATGTCCTGAAGGGTCTGCGCAAGCGTCTGCCTAACGTTCGCTTAACCGATCGTAGCCGCGTATTCAACACCGAGTGGATGAACTTAATTGAGCTTGGTTACACCTTAGACTGTGCTGAGACCATGGTTCACTCTGCTATCAACCGTAAAGAGTCTCGTGGTTCCCACCAGCGCTTAGACGGTCCAGATGGTGCATACAAAGAGCGTGACGACAAGAACTTCCTCAAGCACACTCTTGCTATCTACAACAAGGAAACTGGTCTGCCAGATATTTCCTACAGCGATGTTAAGATCACCACCTTCCAGCCTGCTAAGCGTGTATACGGCGCTGAAGCTGAAGCTGCAGAAGCTGCAAAGGCAAAGAAAGAGCAGGAGGCTAAGTAATAATGTCACCACAGCAAAAGACTATGAAGGTTACCGTCCTCCGCTACCGTCCGGAGCATGACGAGAAGCCATGGGAGCAGTCTTTCGACGTTCCTTACATCCACGAGACTTCAGTTCTCGAGGCTCTGTTCTACATCAAGGATCACTTCGAGCCAAGCCTTTCTTTCCGTTGGTCTTGCCGTATGGCCGTTTGCGGTTCTTGCGGTATGATGGTTAACGGTGTTCCTCACTTAGCATGTAAGACCTTCTTACGTGACTACGAGGGCAAAGAGCTCAAGATCGCTCCACTTGATAACTTCCCAATCGAGCGCGACCTCGTTGTTGACATCTCCGATCTCATTGAGAAGATTGAGCGCATTAAGCCTTACATCATCCCAGCTGAGAAGGACAAGAACAAGCCATTAAACCAGGCTTACAAGCAGACTCCTCAGCAGATGGAAGCTTACCGTCAGTTTGCTCAGTGCATTAACTGCGGTTGCTGCTATGCAGCTTGCCCTCAGTACAAGATTAACAAGGAGTTCATCGGCCCAGCCGCTTTAACCCTGTTATATCGTTACAACATCGACAACCGCGACGGTGGTCAGGCTTATCGCTTACCTTACCTCTCAGCTGAGGAAGGTGTTTGGGGTTGTACCTTCGTTGGTTACTGCTCCGAGGTTTGTCCTAAGCACGTAGATCCAAGCTCTGCAATTCAGCTGGGCAAGAAGATGAGTGCTACCGACTACGTCATCAGAATGTTCAAGCCGGAGTAAAACAATGAGCGATGTAAAGAATTACCGCAAGCCTTACAATCCTAAGTTTGAGGCTACTTGGTGGACAAAGAATCCGTTCTACTTCCGCTACATGCTCCGTGAAGGTACTGCTGCTGCAGCCCTTTTCGGTGCACTTGAGATCATGTTAGGCGTGTTCATGTTCGTACTGTGCGACTTCAGCGGTGAAGTTGCTACTGTTGAATCAGCAGCCCCATGGCTTTGGTATGTTAATTCATTCTTAGCCCACCCACTGGTAATGTTACTTAACGTTGCCGTATTAGGCGCTAGCGTATTCCATGCTGTAACTTGGTTTGCTCTTATGCCTAAGGCTGTTCGTGTATTCATGAACAAGAACACTACTGAGTTAGTACCTGAAACTGCTGTTGTTGGCGCTTTATACGCTGCAATGGGCGGTGCTACTCTTGTTATCTTAATTGCTGCTTTCGCCAGCATGTAATTCGGGAGTAATCATCATGCAAAAGCCAGTACGTTCCGATGAGCCAATTTTCTGGTTATTATTCGGTGCCGGCGGTATGACCGTTGCTATGGTATTACCTGCTGTTTTAGTAATCTTATTAGCAGCTGGTTTATCATCACCAGACTTAACCTCTGGTTTATTAAACTTTGAACAGGCCAAGGCAATCTTCGGCAGCTGGATCGTTGGTCTCATCCTGTTCGTGGTTTTATTCACCATGTTCTTCCACTGCTTCCACCGTTTATACCACTCCCTCCACGATGTTGGTATTCACACCACTAAGTTACACCACTATGTGTTCTACGGTGCAGCATGCTTCTTCTCATTCGGTTCTTTCTTCTTAATCTTAGCTGCTTACGCAAAGCTCTTCTAAGATAAGACGATTTAATCGTTTGATTTGAAAACAAAAGGCGCTTCCATTTTGGTTGCGCCTTTTGTTTTTGTACCCTTTGCTTGTGTGCTATTTGCTTTTGTGCCTTTTGTATTTGTGCCTATCTAACCCCACCTTTATACCGAAGCATCAGGTAGCAAATGCCAAAGTCTTTCTAGCCCTATCCTCACCTCTTTACTTAGCAATATAAGATCTCTTATTTGCCACTACAGCTCATCATCATTTAACTTCATAGCGCTTCATCAACCAACGCAGTAATGCTTCAAAAGATCAGTAGCCCTGTATTCTCATACAATCACAACCATTTATCTGTAGCAGAAACATGCTGCCTCAAACATAAGCCAAAGCGCATCTACACTTAATTTGCCTCATGATCTGACTTGTATGTCAGCCTGTACGACAAGTATGCTTACACAGCAATTACCAAAGTGAAACTCAAAATTTGAAGTATATCTTTTTACATCATTTGGCTTATATATAAGGTTTTATAACCATAACCCATAAGTAATACTTATGCAAATTTTGCTAAAACACAGATTTTTCCAAATTTCTGTGAGCTATCTTTCAATTATCACCTAAAGTTGGCCTAAGAGCCGTTTTGAGCGCAAGAAAGCGCAAATTTGAGCCATAACCCCTCACAAAGCCCGATGCTTGGCTACTTGGATCCAGGCACATAATACGCAAATAAATCAGCTTTATAGGAATATCAAAGATTTAGTTAACTGACTTTATAAAATACTGTAATAGAAAAAAATTTTTTATCACTTTTGACTGTTCTTAACCTGTTCTTAGCTTTTCCTTTGCTATAATCAGCACCCGAAAATTAGTTGAATTATTTCTTTCTCGTTACGAGGTATTTTAAGTGCTGAAGAAAACTAAGATGGTTTGCACCATCGGTCCAAAGTCCGAAATGCGTGAGGTTCTTGAGTCTTTATTAAACGCTGGTATGAACGTAATGCGTTTAAACTTCTCACACGGTGACTTTGAAGAGCACGGTGGCCGTATTACCAACTTAGAAGCCATCATGAAAGAGACCGGTAAGATCTTTGCCGTTCTGCTCGATACTCGTGGCCCAGAGATCCGTACCTGCAAGTTAGAAAATGGTCAGGACATTCAGCTTGTAACTGGTCAGAAGATCACCATCACTACCGATAGCACTGTTATCGGCAACCGTGAGCGTATCGCTGTTACCTACGAAGACTTAGCACGTGACTTAAACGAAGGTGACATCGTTCTGCTTGATGACGGCTTAATCGCATTAAAGGTCTTAAGCACCACCGATACCGAAGTTTTCTGTGAGGTTATGAACAACGGCACCTTAGGTGAGAAGAAGGGCGTTAACCTTCCAAACACCCACATCTCTATGCCGTTCTTATCTGAGCACGATAAGAGAGACATCCTTTTCGGTATTCAGCGTAACGTTGACTACGTTGCTGCTTCTTTCACCCGTAACCGTCAGGACGTACAGGACATCCGTAACTTCTTAGACGCTAACGGCGGCAGCGAGATCAAGATCATTGCTAAGATCGAGAACCAGGAAGGTATCGATAACTTCGAAGATATCTTAGCTATTGCTGACGGTATCATGGTTGCTCGTGGTGACTTAGGCGTTGAGATTCCTGCTCAGGAAGTTATTTTCCACCAGAAGCACATGATCAAGCGCTGCAACGAGGTTGGCAAGCCAGTTATTACTGCAACCCAGATGCTCGACTCCATGATCAAGAACCCACGTCCTACTCGTGCTGAGGCAGGCGACGTTGCTAACGCTATTCTTGATGGTACCGATGCTGTTATGCTCTCTGGTGAGTCTGCTAAGGGTAAGTATCCTCTCGAGGCTGTTTCAACCATGGCTACTATCTGCCGTCGTTCTGACCGCGAAGTTCAGGCACGTGTTGACTACCGCCACAAGGATCTCAACACTACTGAGGCTGTTTCCTTAGCTGCTGTTGAGGCTACCGAGACTTTAGGTGGTCAGTTAATCGTTGTTGCTACTGAGCACGGCAATGCTCCTAAGGCTCTGCGTAAGTACTTCCCTACTTCCCACATCTTAGCCTTAACTCCACACATGAAGACTGCTCGTCAGCTTTGCTTAGTTCGTGGCGTTATCCCACAGGTTGTTAACCGCATCGAGTCTACTGATGAGTTCTTCGAGCTCGGCAAGAAGATCGCTTTAGAGACCGGTCTGGCTAAGAAGGGTGACACCATCTGCATGGTTAACGGTGCTCTGGTTCCTACCGGTATCACCAACACCTTCTCTGTTCACACTATCTAATTAATAGATAAGAAGAACAATCTTCATGGCTCTAGGCCATGACCATAAAAAAGCCCGCTATGCTTGCACAGCGGGCTTTTTTAATGCCTGAAGACTCAAACAATGAGTCTGCAGTCACAGCTAACATTATTGCAGCAACCGCAGCTAACATTAATTACTACAGCCACAGATACCATTAATTGCTGCCCCTCAAACAAAAAAGGAAGACCGAAGTCTTCCCTTTTTTCATGAAGTCCATTAACGAATGGCTTAGTCGTATGCATAGCCCTTACGGTTACGCTCACGCTGCTGCTCGTCGATGCTTTCAAACTTCTCGGTAATAGCCTTGTTCTGCTCTTCCTTGATGTCGTCAGGAATGTTATCCCAAGCCTCTTTGATTGGAGTGATCAGACGGATGATCTCATCAATAGCACCAATATCATCGTTGATGTTGGCATCGTTGAGACGATCTTTCATGTAATCATATAAACCAATAATGCGGTTACCGAGCTCAGGATCATAGCTTGGATCTACAGCACCTTGAAGACCATTGAGAATACCCATAGCCTTGCCGATAAACTCTGCTTTCTTTGCAGGATCACGGGTCTCAATATGGCCCTTAGCCTGATTTAAACGCTCGATAAGACCCTCAAACAGCATCTGAGTAACGCGGTGAGGGGAGGCTACGAGGAGCTCAGCTTCAAGCTTTGTACGATTGTAAGCTTTAAGGTTACGTCCGTACATTTCATTCTCCTATATTATTCGTCCGCAAAATCTTTGATGCACATGACGGCACACCTATCTGCGAGAGAAACAGTTATAAACACAGTCAGTGCATTCAAAACCGCAACTGATACGAGATCTTCTATCTTCGTATGCCGATCTGCCACGCCTATGTTACTGCGGCAATTGCGGTATCACTCAACTGAATGATTTTAACATACACATCTAGTGTAGGCTATGCAAAGACTACGAACTTGGGCCAAAATGATTGCTTAGTCACACTCGTTCGCGCCTTATTATACGGGAAAGTTAGCGACTTTTAATGCTACGGCCAAGCTCATTATTGATACAAAATCTTGCTATCTTCTAGCAACAGCTTTGCCAAACTGCTTAAATTGAGGTTAGATCACGACAAATTCACTTGTGATCTTATCTTTGCTCGTTATCGACAATACAACCTCTTACTCATACTAACGTACTAGCTACAGCCTTTATAAGCAATATGGCCAAAAAACAAAAAAGGCCCAGGTTGATACCAAGGCCTCTTTACACCTAATGTAGTTATTACACAAACGGTAGTTAGACTTTGTAGATCTATACTCTTTAGGCAGTAGTCTCTAATACAGCACCACGTAGGGACTCATTTACGTTCTTGCTGTCAACACCATAGGCCTTGAGAGAAGGATCTTGGGTCATTTCGTCGTGCGCAATACGCTGCTCATACTTTGCAATAGCTGCTGAGACGCGTAAGAACTCCTCTGATGGGATCTGACGAATGACTTCATTGGACTTAGCATCAACTACGTTAATTACGCGTGCATTGTCATAATCTTCAGCAGTATCAAAGCGCAGTGCTACCTGCTTCATGTTCAGTGAGTCAATGACTTCTTTAGCCTTGTCTCTTGCCTCTTCAATCTGCTCTTCTCTGTCTTCAAGAGCGGCCTCTTCACGCATTTGACGGATACGAGATTGCTGCTCACTTTCATTAGCACGCAGAGTGCTACGCTCTGCAGCCTTATCGGATACAGATTCTTGCTTCCAAGCATTAGTCTTGTTGAGAGCTGAGAGAGCTGAAGAAACATCAACCTTCTTAGCTTCATTTACAGGAGCATCTTTGCTGTCATGTACTTTAGATGCCTCAGGAGCTGATGGAAGGCTTTTACGTTTGGCATCCAGGGTGTTCCTGACACTAAGGTCAGTTTTTACTACACTTGAAAAATCCATTTTTGAGTCCTCTATCCTAATACCGTTCATGCAGCATGAAGTTCCTTAGTTAGTGAAACTGCATGAATCTCTGCTTAGCAAACCTTAAACAGGCCGAAAGCGATCATAGTATCGATAAGAGATATCAGTTAAGGGATCAGTGCAACAAAGGCTGCTAGTTGCTATAGCAACTACTCTCCACTTCTGTATCTGCTCAGATTTACTCTACTGATCGTTACTCTAGATGCTTTCGGACTTAGGAATTGAAAACATCTAAGAGTCGGCTTTTAACCGTGTAAATACATGATGACTATATGTCATTGAACCTACAGTGATTCACCTTAAAGGTCTTATGTGAGAACACCATAATTGAAGTTTCAAACATAAGAGAAACAAGTCTTGCCGTTTTAAAAATTAGCGGCAGTAACTAGTGTATGCGTATAAGCTATATGTAGACCACTGCCAAGAATTAAGCAGTATCTTCATATAGGCATGTAGCATAAATAACTACAGTAGGTGTCTACGTTTAACGCAATAGAAAGAATGTTACTCACCTTGTTCTAACAAGATAAACAAGTCGTTTATAAAGAGTAATACCCTTTCATAATTCTATATCGGTTTACAATGCTATTTATTGAAAACCATCACGTATTAACTTGATTGTTTATGCATCATTGTGATCTGCATAACATGAGTACGGCGTGTATAAACCTTATGTAGGTTATGTTTCATGGCATCGATACTTCAAGCTCTCTTAGTAAGAAATATACCTTGCTTGTTTCTATGAGCCACAAAGATCACGTCAGCGCTGTATCTAAGTAATAGCCACTAAGTTCTTTAGTCATAGATATTTGGTCAATATCAAACCAAGGACTTACAAAAGTTGGCATATGTACAGTGATGATCTTGAAAACTTACTTAGCTTTCCAGCAAATCGCCGTAAAAATTGTTGAGCGATTATACATGATCGACCTTACACTTTTGCTCGATACAACACAGATTTGTTTGTTATGCACTGCAATAGCACTTCTTTAATTGCAAGAAAGAATCCAACTAGTGCAAGCATTTTCCCGACACTTAAGCCAATATAACCACAAAGCTCTCTCATAATTATCAGATTTATGAGAAGCAAACATCATCTACCTAACCATTCAACAATATCATGCCAAAAAGTTGATCTACTTATCATTATCAAAACATTTTGACATGTTCATCAAATCTTATGAAACATTACACCTTTCGTTTCTGATTTATCTCAATAATAAACACAGCAACATTTACACAGCAACACGCAAACTCACCTCTCAGCCAAAATGCCACAAGGATCATAGCGTCAAAAAGATCACAGGATCACAAACAACATAAAGCAGTTAGCCAATCCCTAAGATCACAGGATCTAAGCACTGACTAAAACAGATCACTGGCCCCAAAGATCACAGGTTCTCAGCACTTGCTAAAACAGATCACTAGTCCCAAAGATCACTGCATCAAATCACCGAATAAAACAGATCTGCTATCCAGAAGATCACAGAATATTCAGATAGGACGCTAGGTCGTTTTAAACAAGTTTGATCGCCTAAAACGACAAAGGCGAGCACTATGGCTCGCCTCTGTTTAGATAGAAACTTTTAGTTCTTATCTCATGAAGTCAAACAGGGTTGCTGAGTGAACAACCTGGTATGACTGCTGTGCTACTTGCAGCGCAGCCTGCGCCTGCATGAGATCAGATACTGCAGTGAAAGCATCAGCTTCAACTACGTTAGCATCAGCTTCCTTCTTGATGTCATGGATTGACTCGTTGGACTTAATGATGGCATCGATGTTAGCGCCACGAGCACCAACCATACCACGGAAAGTATCAACCTGCTTCTTTGCAATGCTGATATTTTCCTGCATGCGAGCAACCTGACGAGTCAGGTCATGAGAGCTAGAAACAATTGCACCCTGACCATACTCATCTGATGGTAACTTTAATGCCTCAACGATATCGTTTAGCTGATTAAGAATATTATCTTGCTCTGGCTCTCTCAGAGAAATTTCAATTGTATTACCAGCTTGCGGCATTGCACCATCAGGCAGCTCAAACTGCATACCAAAGGCAATGATCTTACCGTCTTTAATTTCACCAATTGGACCTAACTGCTGACCAGCTTGATTAGTAACCTTAAACTTGTTGTCAGCAAGAACTTCAATCTTGAAATCATTTACCGGTGGCTGAACTGCAGGAGCACCTGCAACACCATGATGGAAGTTCTCTTTGAAGAAAGTATTGAACTCATCATAATCTTTAACATGGCCGATAAAGTTCTGAGGATTACCATTTGCCTTAAAGTCGAAAGCATTGGCTAAATTTGTATTCTCAAAAATGTTAAGGCCACTATCATTAGCTTGAATGGTTAAAGTAGGTGATACATTCACATACTTATTGGAACCATCCGCATTACAAATGTAATCACCTGCTGCAGTCTTGCTAAATGTTGGTACAGAGCTACGTGCACCAGAGAAGATGAATTCGCCTTCAGCATTTTTAGTGTTCATCAGATTAAACAGCTGATCCTGCACCTGCTTAATATCCTCAGCTAATGCTGCGCGTGAGCCATCATCTAGGGTGCCATTTACAGCCTGGATCAGACGAGTCTGAACAGAGCTTAAAGCATCATAAATCTGACCTAATGCAGTTTCTTCCTGTGCGAAGTTATCAGCAACAATCTTGGAGTTCTGAGTGTACTGGAGGTATGAAGCAATATCAGCTTCATACTTCATGTGGGCTGACATGCCGCCAGGATTTTGACCAGCGGTCTGGAATTTCTTACCGGTGTTGTAAACTTGAGAAGCCTGATCTAAGCGGGAGTTGTGACCCTGTAAGTAGCCTAGATGGTTCTTATACTGCATAGTAGTTGAAACACGCATCTCAATTCTCCTTAAACAGCATTAATCAGAGCATCAAAAATGGTTTGTGAAGCGCTAATAATGCGTGCACAAGCACTATATGATTGCTGGAAACGAATCAGGTTGGCAGCCTCTTCATCGAGGTTAACACCAGCCACTGAGTAGTATAAATTCTGGCTTTGCTCGCACTTAGCCTGAGAAGCCTTCAGGTCAGTGGAAGCTGACATTACTGCAGAACCTACTGCAGAAGTCATATCGGCGTAGTCTTCGGTAAATGAAACCTTAACTTTATCAGAGCTATATACAAGCTCTTCTTTCTTTAAGCCTGCTAAAAGATTACCGTTAGAGTTGTCGTTGATACCGTTCTTGTTGATTTGAATCTCAAATGAAGAGCCATTTACAACAGTTCCAGTAAAGCTAACTTCGTAACCAGGGTATCCATCTGGCTTAGTTACTGGAGTATTTGGAGCATCTGGAGCGTGCCAAGTTGCGCGGCTGAAAATACTCTGGCCATTGCTTGAAGCAGGGGCAAAACCAATCTTTTTGCCATCTTTAGAGTAAATTACATATTTACCTGGGCCATTGTTTTCTGCCTCAAAAATAACCTTAGCTGGAGCATCAGCCTTCATTACTGGCTCGCCTTTGTTATTAATATAGAGGCCCATTGCCTCTTCACCAGCAACATTTGGTCCAGTACCCATCTGGTAAACACCATTCAGGGTAGGTGTTGCGTCGCCCTTATGAGGAATTACATTGGTACGAATAGCAGATGCAAAAGCAAAATCTTCAGGCTTGGTAATGTTGCACTTTATTTGGAAAGCTGCATCAAAAGTTGGCTGAACACGGAACTCAACATCAGCTGCAGCAATGTTTTGCTGAGTGTTATTGAATGTCATTGTTACACCATGACCCTCAAGTTCGATGATCATGTTGTTAGTGCCCTGAGCCTGGCTAATCTTGACTTGATTTGGATCAACCTGAGTCTCAACACCTGAAGCATCTGTCATCCATACCTGTGGAGCAGGAGGATTAGCAGTATTGTCCCAAGTAATACGATAGTCTGCAGCATGAATCTGGTCACCAGCACCACGGTCAAATGACACAGTCATTGCAAAGGTATCATTGCTAGACCATGCAGGAACCTTAGGGATAGTGATTAAATCAGCACCAGCTGTACCACCAAGGGTGAGTCCGCCACGGTTCTGCTCGTTCATTGCATCAGCAAAAGCTAAGGCATTCTGACCAAGCTCACGCATGGACTGACGCATCTGATCAGATGCGGCTAAATAGCCACCTAACTTGCCGCCCCACTGAGCATGGCTTACTTCAATCTTTGTCTTAGACGGAGTATTGAAGTATAAACCTACCTCTTTACGAGTAGGATCAGCAGGGTGCTGGTTGACCTGTAAAGTACCGTAAGTATCGTGGTTAACGAGTAACTGGCCATTACCTAAATAAAGGCTGAATGAACCGTCATCCTCAGTAGTAACCTGAACGTCTACTAAGTTAGAAATTGCGTCAACTAAACGGTCACGCTCATCGACTAACTGCATGCCGATATCAGACTGCAGACCTGCTGAGCCTAACTTTGCAACCTGCTTGTTAACTTCGTATAAACCCTTAACGAGGTTATTAATCTCAGCAGCAGTATCATCAACCTTATTGTTGATGTCAGTGATCTGATTGCGGATGTTGTAGTTGAGGGTGTTATAACGGTCTACAAGAGTCTGGAACTGAGCAAGAAGATCACGACGAGTTGCAACAGAAGTAGTGTTCTGAACAGCAGCTTCCATTGATGAGAACAGGGCGTCGAGCTTGCTGTTGATAGAGGTGTCCTTGTTGGACAGCATGTTATCAACGGTGCTTAAGCCAGTAGCAAAAGCATCATAGAAACCTACATTGCCTTGGTCACGGAACATCTCGCGCTGTACGTACTTGTCGTACATACGGCGTGTTACAGTGCTGCCTACACCCCAATCAATAGTGCTTGTATAGACATGGGTCTCTTGACGAGTATAGCCCTGAGTATTGACGTTATTGATGTTGTTAGAGGTGGTGTTTAAAAGCTTCTGTTGGGTAAGTACACCATACTTACCAGTCTGTAACAAATCGAGCATAGACCTAATTCCTTCAACTGCGGCCCTGTTCAAGCCGAGATTAAATTCTCTTGATAAACCTTAATGCTATTTGTATGCCATAAATGCGATTTGGCGTGAAATATTTTTGAGTTTGGCGGAATAATGCGGATCCGTAGCGTATCCAGCCGCCTGAATCTCATCAAAATATTTGTCAGGATCGAAACTCTTGCCGGCAGCTTTTGAGTAACGATCATTGCCAGTGATTAAGGCAACATAGTCCTTCATGCTCTCAAGCACCGAAGGATAGGCTCTAAATCGGGAGTTACGCTTAACCATTGCGCCGTTTTCAAACTCGTCAGAATCAAGATCCTGAGTCATTCCTGTCCATGAGCGGCCAGCCTTAATGCCGTAGTAATTATTGCCAGACGGAACATGTTTGCCCCATCCAGTCTCAAGTGCTGCTTGAGCCACTAAAACTAATGGGTTCATGCCAATACCCTCAACTGCCTTAACTGCATAAGGCATCATCTTCTCCACAAAATCCTCTGGAGAGTTGAAGTCACGCATTTCACTTTGATCAGGAAGTGATGCATAAACCTGATTGAGGTTGTTAACTGTTGCCTGCTCAGCAGATTTGCCTTTAGCGGCGGCAAACATTTCTGATGGACGTTTGACAATAGTACGCAATGAGTCCTCTGAGTAGTTGTAGAACTTGGCATCAGGACCATTAATTGGCATCATGTCGCCTGGCATCCTAGTAACCTTAGTAGGTTCATATGGACGACCTTCAAGTTCTGCCATGAGGGCTTTACCCTCATCACCCAGAGTTCTAGCAAACTGCTTAGTGATGAGATAAGTAATAGAAGATTTGTTAATTGATGCGCCACCAGATGCGTTACCCTGAACCATGGCACCAACTTGCTGCTGAGCAAGCATGTCATCGAAGAATCCAGAGTACTTACTACGCAGAGGAGAATCAGGGTTGATTTCCTCATTGGTAGAACGCATGCCATCAACCCAGTATTGCATCAAGAGTGATTCAAACTGTTGGGCAGCCATGTACAGGGCTTCGGCCTTTTGTTTATTAGTACCGTTGCCCAAAGAGCGCAGCTTGTTTAAGCCACGTGTATCTGCGAGCAGGCCTAAATCAGCCTTAGCTTTTTGTAAACCAGCATCCATAACGTCTACCGTCTATTACTTCACTAACCTAAAAATCTTGAAGTCCTAAAGCTTTTTTGTGCTGACTTTTAAAATTATGCACAATGTGCTGTGTCAAATCTTTATAAAAGCTCATAAATAAGCCATTTGTGAGACACGATTTAGGACATTTTTTAGTGTTTGTGCAACCTATATGCCATATGCTTTTTGACGCTTTTAAACCGCATAAATATCGCATTCATGAGCTAGGCATGACAGCCTTTTACACCCCTTTTTCACCCATGATTTGATGCTAAAGATCATTTGACAAGGGATCAGAGATCATCGCCAAGGATCGCAGCCCGCAATAGACGTACGGTGCGATCTCAAGATTTTGCCACTTAAGATCGCCACAAATTCTGCGATCCACATTTATGCATCTCTCTTTCAAGTCATGATCCGCGATCGTGAGATCTTACGATCTCAGTAATCACCAAAACCTTGCTGCGATCTTGGTGTATGCTTTTTGACGATCGCTATATAACCTTATTTATATGCGACATCCTTCTGATCTTATGTAGAAGCATCAATGCTTTTTCTTTTATATAGGATCAGCGATCGCCAGTTTTACGACCTCAAAGATCTTGCGATCTTATAGCTTAAAGATCTTAAGATCGCGATGCTTCAAGATCGTGAGATCTTGAGTTGGTACCTTCTACTTACATATGGAGAGCTCGCTACTGAGAGATCGTGAGATCTTGCGCTGCTACTTTCTACTTATATATGTAGCGCTCGCTACTGATGGATCGTGAGATCTTGAGTTGGTACCTTCTACTTACATATGGAGAGCTCGCTACTG
>Bissell_p2__coassemble_1026_pt1 | contig 15444 bp, 10 predicted proteins | sample Bissell_p2__metabat2_high_PE_026 | metagenome-assembled genome bin Bissell_p2
ATAATAGCTTAATGTATCCCATCTGTCTCACTCAACCATAGACGATAATCGCTTGTACAGCCAGATCACCACTATATCTGATATCAATGCTGTGTAATTACCCCAACAACCAATTTGTTTATCCACATTCACGTAGAATTAAGTAGCTCATCAAACGCCATACTTATCATGTTTTACAGCAGTATTTGGCCTCTTTAACTGCAAAACAGATTTTAACTGCAGCTAGGGACCATAGGCGACAGCAAAGTAGGGCATAGCCAGATTAGTTTATCCACATTTACGTAGAAACTAGTAGCTGCATAAACGCCATTCTTATCTGGTTTTTGAGCAGTATTTGGCCTCTTTAACTGCAAAACAGATTTTAACTGCAGCTAGGGTAATAGATGGCTGAAGGTAGGGCATAGCCGATTAGTTTATCCACATTCACGTAGAAATCAGTAGCTCATCAAACGCCATTCATATCTGGTTCTTGAGCAGTGTTTGGCCTCTTTAACTGCAAAACAGATTTTAACTGCAGCTCCGGCCATAGGCGACAGCAAAGTATGGCACAGCTGATTAGTTTATCCACATTCACGTAGAAATCAGTAGCTCATCAAACGCCATTCTTATCAGTCTTTTGAGCAGTATTGGGCCTCTTTAACTGCAAAACAGATTTTAGAAGATGCCAGATCATAGAGGGTAGCAAAGTAGGGCATAGCCGATTAGTTTATCCACATTCACGTAGATGCTAGTAGCTGCCTAAATGGCATACTTATCAGGTTTTTGAGAAGTATTGGGCCTCTTTAACTGCAAAACAGACATCTTACAAGAGCGCTTAGGTGAGTCTTTAATCAAGAAGTTTAAGCAGCTTGAGCTTTACGAAATTACAACCTTAGTGCTCGCACCGCCCAATGTAGTGATGCCGATAGACACAAATGTTGCTAGCAGCTTACAATGTAAGAGTGTGACAAGCATGATCCTGGACTTTGCTAATGTCATTACAGCTAATGATTACCGAGCGCTTGAGCTTATTGAAGAGGCGCAAAATTTTACAGTCTAGGCTTTAAAAATTTACAGTCTAGGCTTTAAAACCTAGATCTTTAGTAAGCGAGATTTTGACTATTGGCGATCATTGTGCAGCAATAGTGTTATTGGGCGTGATAGAGCAAATTGTGTAGGTTGCAGATGGATTTTGAGATTGAAGATGGGCGACTGCTTGCATGTTTGGGCAATGATGAAGATCTTGTGATCCCTGAGGGCGTTAAGTTCATTTCTAGAGATTGCACTTTTCGAATGCAGCAGCTATTAAATCTATCTATCTGCCGCAGAGCTTTTTAGGATTTGAAAAGGCAAACAAGGACGATAATTACTTCATTTTCAATAATGAGACTCAGACTATTACGAATATCTATATAAAGTCTGATATCGATAACTATATCCCTAGCCACATTGCGGTATTATTCGAATCTAATACAAATAGCTTAGATACCTATGGCTTATTTGATGGTCTCAGACTGCCAAATCTCGAGCGCTATTCGGTTCATCAAGGCAACCCTATCTATAGAGATGTCGATGGCTTACTCTATAGTCAAGACTTAAGCTGCTTATTAAGTGTACCGTCTAAAAATGTCGATGAGGTGGTGCTGCCTAGGCAGTTAACCACAATCAACCCTAATATAGCATTAGCCAATCACTATGCTAAGTTTAAAGTAATTAGCTTAGAGACGTTTTTAAGAGACAAAATTTTAGAGCAGCTGTGCTTACTACCAAGCCAACTGGTGATCTTGTATGCCCCTAACCTTGAGTTGTACTTTTCAAGAAGCTCGAATGAGAAACGGCAACTCAAGATAGATAATTTGATTTGTTGTTTTCCTATGCTTCAAGAAGAGCTTATGGATAATGACAAATGCGCGAGCAGCGCAGCTATGGGTTACCTGTTTGAACCTGAGCTGTATGATCAATGGCATAAGAGAGATTGCATCAAACGTTTGCTTTTAGATGAGGTTTATATATACCCACTCGCGGCGAAGAACCCTAGCCTTAAGATTGTTAAAGACTTTTATGAGCAGATATGGGCTTCAAATAGCATGCTTAAGATGCTGCCTAAAAAAGGCTTTAGCTCTTCAGTATATCTTTATGAGGCGATCTTAAGAGGCAGTATAGAGGATGTTCAAAGTGCACTTGCAACTAACTTTGACTTTCATGGTCTTTTTGAGGATGTTTGGGTTCAAAATCGCTACTCGGGAGGTCAGGCCTTAGCTTTGGCGTGCCGTTATGGTGGCGTACAAAAGGTAAGATGCTTGTTAGAAAACCACAACTTTTGTAAAGCACCCAAAAATAAATTCCTCCATAGCCCTTTGCAAGAATTTATTGCAGGCCATAATTATCTTTGGGTTGTCAGCTCACTTAGGTTTGATATTGCCATCAACACTCATTTGTACATAGCAGATAATGCTGAAATCCGAGGCTATACACCTTTGAGTGAAGAAGAACGCATAGAGTGCATTGAACTTTTATTTAACCAAGGCATTATCCGAGAATTTACAAGCCCACATGCCTATGTGGAGCCAGTAGATCGTATGTACATATATGCCTTGCTCTCAGGTGAGAGCAAGATTGCTACATACCTAAAAGGTAAAGGCGCATCACTTAGCACCATCTTTAGCGCTTCTCGCTATGGGCAATATGCTAAAGACCTAAAAGAGCTCCTCTTTCAAGCAATTGAGATCGACCCAAAGAGCATCGTGACCTTAGCTAAAGCACGGCAAGAAGAGGGAAGTAGTTTAAGGGTCAATCTAGGAATGTTGCTTTCTATTCTTAAGACAGATGAGAGCGCTCTGAGCGATCTATTAAGCTATATCGAGATCAAGGCAGCTGACCGCTCTGATCTTCTCGAGATCGCCATTGATCGCGGCAATATAAAGTTTTTAGCCTCCGCGCTCAGACATGGCTTAGTCAAAAGCAAAAGAAGCCTCGATAAGTTTATTGAGCATGCAAGCAATAAAAACGCTCATGAGGCAACTGCGATCTTGCTCGACTACAAAGATGCAACTCTCAATAGCAAAAAGCCTGCTAAAGCAGCAAGTAAGTCAAAGCGCCCATCATTAAAGCTCTAAAGGACAGGAAGGAGTGTGCTTAGTGGAATGCGGGGTATAAAAAATGCCCGGTCTTTTTAGGACAGGGCATTTGAGGGGTAATCAATCGTTAATTTGTGTTGCTTATGGCTTAGGAGTTTTTGCCTTTGCCTGACGCTTTGCCTTTGGAGTCACTCTTGTCTGACTTGTCTGATTTGTCAGACTTGGAGGACTTGGCATCAGTCTTATCGGACTTATCCTGCTTTACATCGCTTTTGGAGCTCTTGGAGTCAGACTTGTCTGCTTTCTCTGCCTTGTCAGCCTTCTCTGTCTTTTCTGACTTATCTGATTTTTCAGACTTGTCGGCCTTGCTTGACTTGCTCTTTGATGCATCGCTGCTTTGTGCTTGAGCGGAGCTAGACTTGCTTTGAGTTGACTGAGCGTTCATGGCATCGCTAGAGCGCTTCTCTTTTAAAGCTTCAGTAAGCTTCAACTCCACATTCTCAAGGTACTTGTGAATCTCGATTTGGGAGCGAATCTTTGGAGCATTAGGAGTGTAAGGTACGTACTCATTCTTCTGATCTGCATCGATAATACGAGCCTTCTGATTATCGCTCTCTTGAATCTTGAAGATTGTACGTATGCGTTCACGCAGTACAGGATCTAATACTGGGGTACCAACCTCGATACGGTGATCGAGGTTACGGGTCATCCAGTCTGCTGATGAGATATAGAGCTCTTCATCATTGTTGTTGCAGAAGATCATGACACGTGGGTGCTCTAAGAAACGGTCAACTACAGAAGTGATGAAGATGTTCTCAGATAAGCCCTCAATGCCTGGACGCAGTGAGCACATTCCTCGGATGATAGCGCGGATCTTAACGCCTGCCTGAGATGCCTTGTAAAGACGAGCAATCAGGCCGTCATCAACTAAGTTATTAACCTTGAGGTTGATATAGGATGGCAGACCCATGCTTGCATTCTCAATCTCACGATCGATCATGGCGTAGATACGCTGACGAGCGTTGATTGGAGAAACTAAGAGCTTATCAAAGCGTGGACGAGTATATGGGTACTCAATAAAGTCAAAGACGTTTAATACCTCACGAGTCTGGGCATCATCACGAGTAAACAGAGCAAAGTCAGTGTAGATCTTGGCAGTCTTCTCGTTAAAGTTACCAGTACCAATGTGAGCATAGTGAACGGTTCTACCATTTTCCTTACGGGAGACTAAGCACAGCTTAGAGTGAATCTTTAAGGTTGGCAGACCGAAGAGAACCTTAACGCCAGCATCAGTTAAGTGAGATGCCCACTTAATGTTGTTAGCCTCATCAAAGCGAGCCTTAAGCTCAACCACTACGGTGACGCGCTTACCGTTATTAGCAGCATCGATAAGTGAGTCGATTACGCGGCTATTGCGAGCAACACGGTAGATGTTGATACGAATAGCGGTAACCTTTGGATCGTAGGAAGCCTGACGTAAGAACTCAGTGAAGTATTCAAATGAGTAGTATGGGTAGTACAGCAGGATATCGCCTGCAGAAATAGCATCAAAAGCATTGATGTAGCTGTCAAACTGAGTTGAGCGTACTGGCGCTAATGATGGATATTCAAACTCCTCAGAGTGACCCACACTTGGGAAGGATAAGAAGTCCTTAAAGTTATGGTAACGGTTACCAGCCATGCAAGAGTCGATGTCAGACAGATGGAGCTCATCGGTCATGAAAGACACCATCTCAGGAGGCATTGCTCTGTCATAAGCAAAGCGTACTGGCATGGCGCTTAAACGCTGCTTTAAGGAGTTAGACATGTTCTCAAGTACGGACATGTCTACATTAGAGAGCAGGTCGTACTCGGAGTCACGGTTCATCTTAATGGAGTAGGCCTCGATGGTATCGTAATCAAAGAAGCTCTTGAAGATGTCGTCAAGGCAGATACGAATTACGTTATCAAGGAACATTAAGGTAGTTTCGCCTTCTTGAGTAGGCATACTGATAAAGCGAGGAACTACATCAGATGGAATCTCAATTAAGGCATAGGAATGATCTTTGCCAGTCATGCGTACGAGCAGGTAGGTGTACTGATCGCGCATGAACTTAACTAGATCAATGTGCTCATTGAAGATGATTGGATTGATGTGCTTGAGCACGTGACGACGGAAGTAGCTACGAATCCAACTCTTTTGGCTTTCGGTAACTTCAGTCTCATCTCTTAAGTAGATCTTGTTGTCGGCAAGCTCTTGAACCAGAGTACGGTAAATGCGGTTAACTTCTTTTTGATAGGAGCCAACAACAGTCTGTACGCTCTTGAGCAGCTTAGTACTCTCACGACCAGAACCATTCTCTTTGTTAATGATGATCTGGCGCTTGAGGTTAGCTACACGAACCTTGAAGTATTCGTCTTGGTTATTAGCGTAGATACCTAAGAAGCGAATCTTTTCAATGAGTGGCACAGATTGGTCGGCAGCCTCTTGAAGCACACGGCCATTAAAGGATAACCAAGATAGCTCCTTCGGTACCAAATCAAGTTGAGTTTCTTCTGACATGACCAATCCCTGTAGACATGAAAAAAATAAGACACCATGAGCCACAATCTAAAGTTGCATCACTTTTCTAATGATGAATCGTTTACAACTAAACTTTTGAAAAGTTGTATGTGTAAAGGATTGTAGTGATTTGCTTTAGCAAAATGGAACTTAACTTTTTAAGTTGAGTGGGTGTCGTTGGCTCTAAAAAGCCATAGTATATGCGGTAAAAATTAAGTTCTTGTTAAGTTAGATCAACTGATCTAGACAACAAAAATACACTCATGTTTTGCCGAAAATCGCCTCGATATTACAAATTGAGGCCGACCTAACATTGTACGCCAGCTCATCGCAATTCCGCTTAGCACTGTATACAAATACAGTTGTACATCACGCTTTAGATCCAAACAAGTATTAAGACAAGATCTGCAAGTACATTAAGACAAAATAGTAGAGTTTTGGGCAAAAATAGTTTTATGGGCAGCTCTCGTAGAGCTTAATGCTAGATAACAGACTGCTTCTTATAGCCTTGCGTAAATGCAAAGAGAGCTATTGCATGCGCCTAGACGTTTGAGGCTGTGGCTAAGTATAAAGAGCTTATGGAGGTGGCTTATTAAAGCGCTAAGAATACATAAATATGTATCTCGCCTCTAGATAGTGGCACGATGGAGGTGCTACTCATTGAAGGCGAGATAGTGAAGCATTAGTTGCTATCTTGCTAATTAGATATGGCTGCAGCTGCAGCTTCGGCTTTTTCTTTGGCTTGCTTAAGGCGCTCTTCATGACGCTCAATCAGTCGCTGATGGGCCTCTTTGATATCCTTATCTGCTTTTGGAGAGATAGCTTGAGATCCTTTGCTATCAGCAGATGAGTTATTCTTTGGTGCTTTCTCATAGAACTCTAATGGAATGTTTAGCTCAGCTTCGTTGCTCTTAAGAATATCCTCAGTGACAGCCTCAGATGGAACATTTGGCATTGCGTAACCTTGAGATGCATTAGCCTCAGGCATGTTCTTACCAGTTGCATCAGGCATGTTCTTGCCAGTTGCATCAGGCATGTTCTTACCAGTTGCATCAGGCATGTTCTTATCTTGTGCCTCAGAAGCATCGGTTGGGGCTTGATCCTCTGTTGAAACGCTCACACTTGATGGAGCATTGAGATCTTGGCGGGCGCTGTTGCTAATTGCAGCTTCATTCTTGGTCTGTAAGCTTGTTTCTTTGGATGCATTAGTTACATCTTGAGATTCATTAGTAATGGTTGCACCTGAAAAGTCTTCAGACTTTGTAGCCGTAGTATCTTTAGCTTTCTTTGCAGGGCTCTTGTCAGTATTAAAGATATTGATGACAGAGCTGCTTTGTGGTTGCGCGTTTTGATCTTGGTTTACCGATCTTGTTTGTGGGTTACTCAAGATAAGATTGCTAGCTTCTTTGGCGTTAGCGGCACGTTGCTTCTTGCGCTCGTTGATGAGCGCTTCAAGATTATTCTTAATATCAGAGATGTCGTCAGCTTTTTGTTCCTTTTCTGCATTAGGAGCAGAGGCAGATTTGTTAGTGTCCTTTGTAGTATTAGTTGTTAGCTGTTGGTAATACGGTGATCCTGGAGTCATAAGTCCAGTGAGCATCTGTCCTGCAGCACGATTACCAAGACGGGCTGATTGCTCTAAGAGTTGCACGCCAATACCTATAGTACGAGGGTCTTGAATGAAGACTCGTCCAGCAACTTCAAGGCCATTGACCTCACCACGAATGTTAACGATACGCTGTAGCCAATATGCACCTTGAGTTGGCTGATTGTAGGCGTAGAAGTAACGAGCCACACGGGCGATCTTATTTGGCCTTACGATGATGTTGTCGTAAGGCATACGGTTGCCTTCAATCAAGGCTTTTAAAGCACAGCTTTCAAAGGCTTGGGTTGGCTTCATTCTTTGGTAAAGAAATGCACCGTGCGGATAGTCAGTAGTATTAGTGAAGGTGCTGTTATAAGTTTCAACGATCTCATCAAGATAAGTCAGATCGCCAGATGCACATTCGATACACTTTTGGATGAAGAACTCAGTCTTAGTACGAGGCTTTTTTAAAACGATCTCTTCGCCTTGTTCTTCAACCATGATCTCCTCAGAGGTTTCATCACGGATAGAGCAGCCATTTAACAGCATGCTAGCGGTGAGTAATGCACATGATGCAAGAGTTAATTTTGCATATCTCATCGAAACGTCCCTCTGAGTAATCCATCTAATAGACTAAAGATACCACTTTTAGCGTCAGATTGAAGCGAGCGTAATAGCTTGATTAGTTAGTATGGTGAGCATACAAAAATGCCCGCGTTAACGCAGGCACTTTTAGAATTAATCTACGGTAGTAATGCTTAGCTTTTAGGCATTGAAAATACTACTGTGAATTGGCTGGCGCAATTACCATGTCCTCAGAGGAGATCTTCTGTACGCTATTTACGCCAGAGTTGAACTCTGCTGGTTTTTCAAAGTCGCCATGGATATCTACTAAGGTACGACCTTGGAAAATAGCGATTAAGGTCTTAATCTCTGGATCATTCCAACCCTGACGATGCAGCTGAGTGTAGTACCAACGGCTGTTATCTAAAGGATCGGTGAGCATTGGAGTGCCAAGAATAAAGCGTACCTGATCGTCAGTCATGCCTTGACGTAGCTTGTTGACTGCTTCTTGTTCAACGAAGTTGCCTTGGTCTAAATCGTAACGATAGGCACAACCGTTAGTTAAGGTGGCTAAAGTGGCGGTGAGTGCACCAATGAGTAAAATCTTGTTTAATCTCATGCTGATTGGCTCAAAGCTCTATTAACAGCAGCAGTCATGTAAAGGACAATCATCCTCTAGGCATATGCCATAACTGCAGGCAGCTATTGTGTATGCAGCTGTTGACTGCGGGTAATCGATCTGGCAGCTCATTAAGAGTGTGATCAGTTGTTAGGCTTGATTATAGCCTAACTTCACTTAGGGAATGCTTAGATATCTCCTTGAATCAGACTCTTTAGCTACGCAAAAGTTCACACATTGTATCAAAAGCACGAAAAAATTTGCCATAGCCACTTGAAAGATACTTTAATAGCCCCCATATGTAATCAAGTGCACTAATATTCAGTGCAAGAAGCAGCATGGTTTTATCTATCTTAAGAATCTTTTTGATAGCGTCAGGGTCACTTTTGTCAATTGACAGGGGCAGACTTTTAGAACATTATGCGATTGCTTTTGTCTTAGACAGCGTTAGTGCCTTGCTTTTTCCTCAGCGGTCTTAATAGTAAGTTGCTGAGGAAAAAGTAAGATACACTCTAGGCTCTAGTGATTGGGTTAACTAAGCACCATTGAACATTCATTTGAATGTTCAGTATAGTTAAAAACGCTCTTAGCTAGATAGATACTATTTTAAGCCTAGACGCTGTATGTTTATGGTTTTTCATTTTTCAGGATATGCAGATGCAAGATAACGAAAAGCAGACTGTTCAGGATGCGCTCAACACTTTAAAGGCTAATAGCACTGACCGTGATGAAATCGCTGCCCGTATGGCTGCACAGGCTTATGCTAATAATGCAGCAATGGCACAGGACGCACAGCCACAGCAAGGCGCAGCTTTCAATGCCAATGGTGCTCCTGAGGATCAAAACGTAACTGCAGCAAATGATGCAGAAGTTCAGCAAGCAGAGATTACTGATGCAACTCCAGAGGAGCTTGCTGCTGAAGTAGCTAAGCTCCAGGGCGAAAACTCTGCTCTTAGCAATCAGGTTCACGAGCTAACTATGGCTCTTGCCTCTGAGCACGACAAGATGCTGCGTGCTGTAGCTGAGGCTGACAACGTACGTAAGAGAGCTGAGCAGGACGTTGATCGTGAGCGTAAGTACGCTTTAGAGAAGTTTGTTCGTTCTTTAATGCCTGTATACGATGCTCTTGAGAAGGCTTTAGAGTTCTCTGATCGTAACAATGAGGCTACCAAGGCTACCATTGATGGTATTGAGAACACCTTAACTCTGTTCTTAAAGGAAATGTCATCTTTTGGCGTAGAGCCGGTTGATCCTACTGGCAATCCATTTGATCCAAACTTCCACCAGGCTGTGTCCATGGTTCCATCTACTGATGTTCCAAACAACCACGTATTAAACACCATGCAAAAGGGCTTTACCTTAAATGGTCGTGTGGTTCGCCCTGCTATGGTTATCGTTGCTAAGGGCAACTAATAACTAAAAAGCTTCATTACAAAGTAATGAGCTAAACCCTACAACTTCGTATCTTTCGTAAGATACAGGTTGTAGGGTTTTTTCTTTATTTAGCACTTGAAAATAAGATCACCCATCCCCAAATAATCTAACAGAGCTGATAAGAACAAGGTTGTTCATAATGCTCAGCTTGAATCAGTAAGCTAACACTTAGCTTTAAAACATTTACTCAAGACATTCTTCTTTAAAAGAACGTTAACAGCGGAATATGTAAATGCTAGTTAAGTTACAAAAGTTTTACTGATTAAAATGCCTTGTTTATGGGGTTTGTAAATAAGTGCAAAAGAAAATTTAAAAAATTTTGTGATCAGTACTTGAAAACAAAATGTACTGACCCCACTTGTAATAACAGATAAGAAAAGAATTTCAAGAACCAAATGCACTGTGAGCCTCGTCAGTTATGGCAACGACTTACAGCTTGCTAAAAGAGGCTCTGCATAAGATATGACCGTGACATCCACTGAAACGATGTACGGCAAGACCAGTGCTAGAGTTTTTAAGAGAGCAAAGAGATGTAAGACTTTCTGAAAGCTCCTTGGTTCTTTACAGCTTTGACAGCGGAGATAAATCAAATGGGAAAGATTATTGGTATTGACTTAGGTACTACTAACTCTTGCGTTTCTGTTCTTGATGGCGACAAGGTTCGCGTTTTAGAGAACTCCGAGGGTCGTCGTACTACTCCTTCGATCGTTGCTTATGCTGATGATGGCGAGATCTTAGTGGGTGATGCTGCTAAGCGTCAGGCCGTTACCAATCCAGAGAAGACCTTATTCGCTATTAAGCGTTTAATCGGTCGTCGTTACGATGATGGTGAGGTTCAGCGCGACATCTCCATCATGCCTTTCAAGATTGTTAAGGCCGACAACGGTGATGCTTGGGTAAGCGTCAACGACAAGAAGCTTGCTCCTCCTCAGATTTCTGCAGAAGTCTTAAAGAAGATGAAGAAGACTGCAGAGGACATCTTAGGTGAGCCAGTTACTGAGGCCGTTATTACCTGCCCTGCATACTTCAACGACTCACAGCGTCAGGCTACTAAGGATGCTGGCCGTATTGCAGGTTTAGAGGTTAAGCGTATCATCAACGAGCCTACCGCAGCTGCTATTGCTTACGGTGAGGACAAGGCTAAGGGCGAGCAGAAGATTGCTGTTTACGACTTAGGTGGTGGTACTTTCGATATCTCCATTATTGATATTGACGAGATCGACGGTGAGAAGACTTTCGAGGTATTAGCAACCAACGGTGATACTCACTTAGGTGGTGAAGACTTCGATAACCGCATCATCAACTACCTCGTTGAAGAGTTCAAGAATCAGCAGAACGTAGATTTACGTAAAGATCAGTTAGCTCTGCAGCGTTTAAAGGAAGCTGCTGAAAAGGCTAAGTGCGAGCTGTCTTCTTCACAGCAGACCGATGTTAACCTGCCATACATCACCGCAGACGCATCTGGTCCTAAGCACATGAACATCAAGATCACTCGTGCTAAGTTAGAAGCTTTAGTTGAGGATCTGGTTAACAAGACCTTAGAGCCTGTTAAGATTGCTTTAAACGATGCTGGCTTAAGCGTTTCTGAGATCAGCGACGTTATCTTAGTTGGCGGTCAGACACGTATGCCAATGGTTCAGAAGTTAGTTGCTGACTTCTTCGGCAAGGAGCCTCGTAAGGACGTAAACCCTGACGAAGCTGTTGCTATGGGTGCTGCAATTCAGGGTGGCGTGCTCTCAGGTGCTAAGAACGACGTGCTCTTACTGGACGTTACCCCACTGTCCTTAGGTATCGAGACCTTAGGCGGCGTAATGACCACCATGATTCCTAAGAACACCACCATCCCTGCTAAGAAGTCACAGGTTTACTCAACTGCTGAGGACAATCAGTCAGCTGTAACCATTCACGTTCTCCAGGGTGAGCGTAAGCGTGCCTCTGACAACAAGTCTTTAGGCCAGTTCAACTTAGAGGGTATCGAGCCTGCTCCACGTGGCATGCCACAGATTGAAGTAAGCTTCGACATCGATGCTGATGGTCTTATCCACGTATCTGCTAAGGATAAGAAGACTGGTAAAGAGCAGAAGATCACCATTCAGTCCTCTTCAGGTCTGTCTGAGGATGATATCGAGCGTATGGTTCGCGAGGCAGAGCAGCACTCTGAGGAAGACAAGAAGTTTGAAGAGTTAGCTTCTGCACGTAACCGCGCTGACAACACCATCCACACTGTACGTAAGGAGTTAAACGACAAGAACGTACAGGGCGAGGACAAGGCTGAGGTTGAGCGTAACATCAACGCCCTTGAGCTTGCAGTTCGTGGCGATAACAAGGACGACATTGAGGCAGCTGAGAAGCGCGTCTTAGAGTCACTCCAGGCTATCTTAGCTCGTGCTCAGCAAGCTGCCGGTGCTCAGAGCGCTGGTGCTGGTGCATATCAGCAGGCTGATCAGGGTGCTCAGGCTAACCAGGGTTCATCACAGGATGACAATGTTGTAGACGCTGAGTTCGAAGAGGTTAAGGACGACAAGAAATAATTGTCCCCTCTAAACAATCTAAGCGTATGGCTAGCTAGTAAGTAGCTAGTCATAGCAAACAGCAAGATGGCTCAACCACCGCAAGGGGGTTGGGCCTGTTTAGCTAGAAAAGATGGTAAGATACGCAACTTAATTTGAGCGACAAGCTTACTTATTTTTTACTAAAAGCTGTTTAGGTCTTGCTTTAGTGCTTTGCAGGCATTGTGTCTTGGCAACAGAGTGCTAAAGCATGACAAGTTATTCACACTTTAGTTTTTGCAATATGTAGTAGTGCAGTGATTGCAGTGCAGCGAAAAGGCTTTAAGCTACATGCCTAAAGCTACAACTAAAGAGCAACACATACTGATTCTTTCGAGATAAGCATGGCAACAAAACGTGATTATTATGAGGTGTTAGGCGTCAAGAAAGGCGCAACTGATGATGAGATTAAGCGCTCATTCAAACGCCTCGCAATGAAGTATCACCCAGACCGTAATAAAGAAGCTGATGCGGGTGAGAAGTTCCGTGAGATCAATGAGGCATACCAAGTTCTTTCTGATCCAGCTAAGCGTCAGGCCTATGATGCAGGTGGCTTCTCTGCTGTAGACGGCTCTCGTGCTGATGATGGCGGCTTTGGTGGTTTCGGTGGATTTGGCGGTGCTGGTCCTGAGTTTGCTGACATCTTCTCGAGCATTTTCGGCGAGGGTGGTTTTGGCGGCATGGGCGGTCAGCGTCAACGTCGTCAATCTGGCCCTGTAAGATCTCGTGGTCGCGATTTACGTATCGTAGTTAACTTAACCTTAGAAGAGGCCGTTCAAGGTCTTACTAAAGAGATCAAGATTGAAACTCTTACTACTTGCCCAGACTGTAATGGTGAGGGTACTAAGGATCCTAAGAGCAGAAAGGCATGTCCATACTGCCACGGTTCTGGCGTAACAGTTTCACAGCAAGGCCCATTTGCTATTCAGCGTACCTGTGAGCACTGTAAGGGTGAGGGTTATGTAGTAACTGACCCATGTAAGCGCTGTCATGGTGAAGGCCGTATCAAGATGCCTCACACCGTCAAGATTAATATTCCTGGCGGCTTAGACACTGGTCAGCATGTAGTTGTATCAGGTGCTGGTGAGTCAGGTCAGCATGGCGGTCCAAACGGCGATCTGCTTGCTGTAATCCAGGTTGCAGAGCACAAGCTCTTCAAGCGTGACGGTGATAACCTCTACTGTGAAGTACCAATTAGCTTCACTACTGCAGCTTTAGGCGGCAAGGTAACTGTCCCAACCTTAGATGGAAAGCTTGCTATCACTGTTGAACCAGGCACTCAGACTGGTACTACCTTCAGACTTGCTGGTAAGGGTATTAAGGCAACTTACTCTAACCGTCCACGCGGTCACCTGTACTGCACTGTTGTAGTTGAGACCCCAGTAAACCTCAACGATTACCAAAAGGATCTGCTGCATAAGTTAGAGCAGTCACTTGAAGGTGAATCAAAGGACAGTAAGGATAAAAAAGAGGGCAAGAGCTCTACAGAGTCAGGCCACAGACCAAAGAGTGAAGACTTCATGGACAACATGAAATCATTCTTTAAAAACTTAGGTGGCGGCAAGAACTCTAAGTAGAGTCATATAAGACTCAAATATATAGCCTTAGGCTATATACAGACTCCATGGCGTGCTCTGACTAATGAGCATTTAGTTAGGGCATGCAACTGTCAAACATTAAAGCTTCACGGCAGCAATGCCATGAGGCTTTTTTCATACATACTTGCATCAAAGCAATAGCACAAGCAAACTCAAAGTACACATCAGGGCAACAATTATGACGACCTAAAAAGGCCATGTAACAGTTGTTTTTCAATTCTGCTGTGCACTTAGTTAAGCTACTTTTTGGACTAAACACCAAAGCAAGCGAGCGCGTGCTATAATTGCTAAACTCTTTTAGCCGTAGCAGCACACTAAGTAGTTGTGGTTTTAGCTACTGCTTTATTACAGAATTCATATGCAAGACGTCTGGTGCATAGCGCTCTAGACGTTTTTTGTTTTTTACAACATCACTTTCGTCTCGAACTGTCCTCAAGTTCTGAGTTTCACGGCCTCATTGTAAATGACTTAGCTACGATCTAGCTATCGAGCTTTTTAGGCAGTGATCCGCTTTTAGGATAAGCAGCGTTAGTGATCTTTGATCTCCAACTCTTTGCATATCAGCGATCTAGTGCATTACTTAATGACTAGCTTAAACATGCATACTTGGAGATCGAACTTTTGAGGAAATTATGGAACAGACTCCGATGACTGCTCGCGGTGAGCAACTTTTACGTGATGAATTAGAGCGCCTGAAGACTCAGGAGCGTCCACGCATTACCGCAGCCATTGCAGAGGCTCGTAGCCACGGCGATCTGAGCGAAAACGCTGAGTACGATGCAGCTAAAGAAGAGCAAGGCTTATGCGAAGCCCGTATCAAGGATATCGAAGCTAAGCTTGCTTCAGCTAACATCATCGATGTGACTAAGCTTGCTCATAATGGCCCTTTAAAGGTTGTGTTTGGCTCAACCGTAACTGTGCTTGATGTTGATACTGAAGAAGAAATCACCTACAAGATCGTAGGCGAGGACGAGGCATCTATCGAGAACAACCTCATGTCCTACAAGACTCCTATCGCTAAGGGCTTACTTGGCAAGGTAGAAGAGGACGAGGTTGCTATTAAGATCCCTAAGGGCACCGTTACTTACGAGATCTTAAAGGTTGAATATATTGCCTAAGTGGCAATCATCAATCTAAGCGCAAGCCTAACAAAATACTGCTAGGCAAGCTCCTCATCCTAGGCCGTTGTAGCGTACAAAGCGCTACAGCGGCCTTTGTTATTTTGGCCACTACAAAACAAAGCCAATCAAAGCCAAACACAGCAAAGCCAAATAAAGCAAAGCAAATCAAAGCCAAACCAAACAAATCTAGCCATGCATAGCCACCAAAGTGGTGAAGCCGCGTGAGGTCTTGTGAAGAAAATGAAAAAAGATCGCGATCTGTAAAAAGATCATGAGGAGAGCTTGTGATCGAGAGGGGAGCTAGGATTTTTCAGGTCTAAGAAAAAGCAAAGCCCGAACAGCTTAGCTGTATCGGGCTTTTTGAAGCTTTAATTGC
>Bissell_p2__coassemble_1042_pt1 | contig 15274 bp, 6 predicted proteins | sample Bissell_p2__metabat2_high_PE_026 | metagenome-assembled genome bin Bissell_p2
CTATAAGCCAAGCCATCCGCTACAAAACTTTAAGACAGGCGATAAGTTTGCCACTAAGAAGATCAATAACTTTGTATCTTCTTTAAATCAGACTGGCTATTACAATTCTGTAGACGTGCGTCCGGTATTGGATAAGGCTGAGAACTTCCAAGTGCCAGTAGAGATGCATTTAGAGCGTCGTGCCAATAACAATATGCGTATTGGTCTTGGCTACAGCACTGATGAAGGCCCTCGTGTATTGCTTGAGTGGAATAAGCCACTTTTGAACTCTCGTGGTGACTCATTAAGCACTCTGATGACCTTAACTAAGATCACTCAGGATGCACAGCTCGTTTACAAGATCCCTGGCGAAAATCCAAATCTTGATTATTACACCATTAATGCAGCTCAGACTCATACTGACTTTAACGACACTTTATCTGATCGCACGCAGCTTGCGGTGCACTATATTGCTAATCAGACTGGTCGTTGGAGACGTGATTATGCTTTGCGTTTGGAGTATGAAGACTTTGATCAGGCAAAAGAAGAGGGCCGTACTCTCAACTTAATGCCGGCAGTGTCTTTTACCCGTCGTGAAAGCTCTGGTGGCTATGATCCAACTCGTGGCTACTCTATAACTTTAGAGGCATTGGGTGCAGCAGGTGCGATCTCGGATAACAGTTTTGTGCAGGTCAAAGGCACATACAAGGGTGTGATTGCGCCTAGTGAGAACACTCGCTTCTTGTTCCGTTTAGAACAAGGTGCTAACTTTGGTCCTGATGCTGGTGAAGTCCCTCCATCACTGCGTTTCTTTGCAGGTGGCGACAACTCCATTCGTGGCTTTGGCTATCGTGATAGATCAGCTAAACAGCCATGGGGTGGACTAAAAGGTGCTAAGTACTTAACTGTGGGTAGTGCAGAGTTTCAATTCCCAATGGGTATTAGTAACTCACGTTTAGCGCTATTTTGCGATGTGGGTACAGCAACTGATGATTACAAAGATGAGTTAATGTATGGCCCAGGTCTTGGCTATCGTTTCTTATCTTCATACGGTATTGTCCGTGTAGATGTGGCAGTGGGTCTGCAAAAGAACGAAGAACAGGTCTATCAGCTCCACTTTGCCTTTGGTCCTGAATTTTAGTAAAGGTCGAAAATATGTACTTCAAGCATAAAGCTTCGGCCTTGGACCGAAACGAGAAAAACCACATGAGTGCTCAAGGAGGAGCATCCTCCTCTGACGCAGCTAAAAAAGATTCAGCAAAAGATGCTCAGAGCAGTACAGTAGCATCTAAGATCACAGCTACTAGCAAGCTCAATGGCAAGCCACGTCAGAGCCTTAAAAGACGCATGCTTAAGTGCTTTAAGCATATGCTCTGTGCACTGTTTGTCTTCATGTGCATTCTCTTTGGCGTGCTCTATTACTTCTTAGGCACTTTATCTGGTGCTCGCAATGCTTTAGCCCTTTCGCAACGCTTTATTCCTGATTTCATCATTATCGATACCACCATTGAGTCAGGCTCAGTTTTAAGCGGCCTAAAGCTTGGTCATACCTTAGTTGATATCCGTGATGTAGTAGCGATCTCCGCTGATGAACTGACCTTAGATTATGATCTGTCAGACATCACCTCTATGCTCTTCACAGTTAATAATTTAGAGGCACATAAGCTTACTGTAGCGCTGTCCGACAAGCTCTTTGAAGGCCCATCAAAAGAGAAGCAAGAGCCAAGCACTGAGCCATTTAGAATGTCATTCCCAGTGGATATTGATATTCATCGCTTTGACGTATCTGACTTTGCATTCCGCTCACAAATTGTGGATGTAGAGTTAAGCTCCTTAAACTCTGCTTTATGGGCACGTTCAGACAAGTTAGGATCAAAGCATCTGTATGTAGATGGCACTACTGTTCATTTAAAGAACGAGGCCGATGTTGCTGAAGAGAACGCTGACAATGAGGCCGTTAACCGCGTAGATAGCTCACTGGCTGTTATGGTGGATGGTCAGATCATTCGTCTTAGCGATCTTGATGATGCCTCCAAGGCTTTAGTTGCTGCAGCTAAGCAAGGCAAGACTGTAGAAATGGTGATTGCCTCTGAGCACAACGAGCGCCAGGCAGAGGTTGCCGAAGATGAGCTCTTTAAAGACTTCAACCCAGCCACCGCCTCAGCTACTATCGACAGCCCAGAAGAGCTTGCCGCAGCTAAAACCACAGCCGACAAGCAAGCAGCCAAGGAGAAGACTACAGCAGGCGACAAGACTGCAGCGGGTGATAAGAGTGTCGCTGCCAATAAGACTGCAGCTGGCGATAAGACTGTAGCAGGCGATAAGAGTGCGGCCAAGGGTGAGCGCAAGATTACTATTCGTCCAGATAGTCTTGTCTACAAAGATCCTGAAGAGTTTGCTAAGGCCATGGAAAGTGCTCTGTTTAACGAGCATAAAGTGCCAGTGCTCTTAAGCGAAAAGCCAAGCATCACCCGTCCACAAGATACTAAGCCTCACAAGGCAAAGAAAGATGGCGTGATTCGTAGCCATGAGCTTACCAATGTCGATGACTATGAAAAAGCCTTACTCAAGGGTATTAATGCTTACTCTGATGCCAATAATGGTGCTGCTCTAAACGTAGATAAGAATCACTCAAGCGCAAGCAATGCCTCTAAAAGCTCAATGGCAAGCAATGCTACAAGCAGTGCTATGGCCCTAAACTCAAAGGCCGCAGCACCATCTAATGGTGTTGCTAGCAATGGCAAAGTCATGAGCGAGCATGAGCGTGTTATGTCCATTGAGGCAAGTAAGCAAAGCATCTCTGAACAAATTCATGCGCAATCTGAGGCTGCAGCTCTCAATGCAGCTGACTTTATTGATGCAGTAACTGGTGCTACTGCAAGCACAATTGCTCAGCAGATTCGCTTAGAAAAATCTCACAAGGGTGAAGAGGTTATTGCCAAGCACAATGCTAAGTTAAAGAAGCCTCATGCTGCGGTTAAGGCATTTGGATCAGGCGATGGTTCTATTGAGTTCTTACCTTCTATCGTATTGCCTTTTGATATTACTGTAGAGAAGTTTAAGGCTACCAAGGTTCGCTACTATCAAGAGGGCTTTGACACTCTGAGCGCTGACATTGAGGCTGATGCTTCATGGGTGGGTACCGAGCTTAAGGTAAGCAAGCTTAATGTAGACCATGTCTTTGGCAAGGTGCAGGCTGTTGGTGATCTTAACTTTGATAAGTATTTTGATCTCAACTTTACTCTCTCAGGTGAGGGCTATAAAAACGACAAGACTCATGACTTCTTGCAAGGTCTGTTATACGGCTTAAGTGGCGAGGTCTCAGTTGAGGGTGACTTAACTGATCTGCGTCTTCACAGCCTATTAAACCTTGGTGGTAGCTCTGAGCTTAATGTTCACGCTAATGTCTTATCCGGCGCTCTGCCAGTTATCATCGATTTAAAGACTAAAGATATTACTTATCCAATCTTTGGTAAGCCAATTGTTAATGCTAAGAAGCTCGATTTACATACTGCAGGTAACTTAGCAGATGGTATTGATGTAGAGCTTAAGGCAGATATCTCTGGCTATGGTTTTGAGAATGTAGTTACTAACATCAAGTCTAGTATCGCTTATGAAAGAGCTCATATCGATACCTTTAAGATCAACGGCAAATACAAGAACGATGACATGATGGCCGATATCACCGGCGATTTGTTCTATGGTGAAGTCTATGGTGCTGATCTTAAAGCTAAGGGCAAGATTAGTGATTTATCCTTTGTCTCCCCAATGCTTGCAGGCTCCTTTAGCCTCGATAGTGACTTAGTGGCTATCCTCAACAGAAAGGAAAATGCCCCAAGTGCGTTAGCTGTTGCAGGTGAGCCAGCTTATCTTGCTAACCGTATTCCTAAGACCTCAGTAAAGCTTGAAGACTTCGATGCAGACTCTTTAGAGGCTCGTTTACTTGCTGAGGTAAAGAAAAGCGGTGTAACTGGCAAGGCTAAGGTGCTCAAGGTACCCAATGCAGCAGCGAAAAACACTGCTAAGGATGGTTCTCAAGATCCAGCCGATGATAAAGCTAGAAGTGTACAAAGAGCAAAGAGCTCTGCGCTGATGGCCTTTGGTGCGATTGACGCAAGTGAGATTGCTGATGCTGAAGAGGCATTACTCTCAGGCAACACTGAGGCTGCGCAAGCTTTAGTTGCAACTCCTGCAGCTGTTGAGGCTGTCTCAAAAGGTCAGTCCTTAGCGGCAGTACGTCCTCTTGCAAGAACAACAGCTTGGGCTGATGGTGTAGCCGATAATCCAACTGATCTACTGATCTCTCAGCAAGAATACGTTGATGCAGTGCGCTTTATCGATGAGCCAAATAATATTGGCTCTTATACTGACTCCACAGGTATTGCCTCAGAAGTGCAAGAAAAACCAGCCACTATGCTTGAGCAAATCTTTAGTAAAGATTTGCCAGAGGTCATGGCCAATGTTCGCTTTATCCGTGGTGAGGTGCATTTAAATGGTCACAAGGCATCGTTTGATATTGAGGATGTCGTAGGCGATATTCACAACGGCTTTAGAGTTGATAGCCTCAGAGTTACCCAAAGCGAGAACACGGTAATCGCCTCAGGAAAGGTAGCGCCAAATGGCGCTGACTTAAGCGCGGTGATTGATATTAAGAAGCTTGAGTACATCTATCCAAAACTAATTGGCGGTGTCTCACTGTTTATCAATAGCACTGGCTCATTGCAGGATCTCAACTTTGAAATCTCAGGATCTGCTCCACGTATTAAGTATGGTGATACTGTACTGCGCAAGGTGATCTTAAATGCTGGCTTTAACACTCAAACTCGTGCATTAAACCTCACTGCACTTGCAGATCGTGTACGTCTAACCAAGGCGCTAGCTGCTAACCGTAATTGCTTTATCGATCTGTCTGGTACTCCACTGCGTCACAATCTCTCAGCAAGTTGCGGCGGTGCATCATCTGCATACGTTACTGTTGATGGTAGCTTGAACTTCCTTGATAAGCTCTATACAGCAAACTTGTTAGAACTGTATCTGTCTACCGATAAAGCAGGTAGCATTTCCTTAGAAACTCCAGTCTTTGCTGATATTGATTTTGGTAAGGTTAAAGGTAGCGTAACTCCAATTGAACTCACGGGTGAAATTGGCAAGATCCACGTAGCTAAGACTGAGTTTGAAAAAGACAATCTCAAGACTTCAGTGCAAATCAACGACTTTGATGTATCAAGCTTAAGTGTCTTTATGCCTGAAGGCATGAGCATGCGTGTACCACTACAGGCATCAGCCGATGTGGAGCTTATAAATGGCAAGCCAAATATTGATTTAAGAGTAGATAGTGCTGATGGCTATGTCTTCCATGATGTTGGTGCAGGTGTTGTTTACGACTCTTTCAACCTTACCTCGCATATCGGTCAGAACATCATGCACAACACCGTCAATATGAAGTTACGCGGTGGTCGTGGAGAGATTGACTCAGTATTAGATATCAAAAATCCAGCCACCGACGCTAAGCTTGCTGGTTACTTTAAGATTATCGATTTTGATTTAGAGACCTTATCCAATGTTGGCAGAAGCTTTACTGAGCTTAAGGGTATGGTTAACTTAGATAGCAAGATCGGTGGTAACCTTTCAAGCCCATTACTCGTTGGCAATATGACTGCCAAGGGTAGCGCTGTACCTCGCTACGATGTTGGTCAGGTCAATGACTTTGACTTTAAGGTTGGCTTAAATGGTCAAAGAGGTGATTTAGATGGCACTATCGTGCTTAATGGTGGTAGCTTAAAGCTTGATGGTGATTTAGACTGGTCTACAGGTGCAGACGGCTCGTTAGTCGCTCAAGCCAAGAGGCTGCCAGTGTTCTTAGTTGGCTATGGTACAGCTGTAGCTGATATCAACACCAAGGTAACCTTAGGCGAAGTTCTTGATATCTCTGGTGATGTAGAGATTAATACTGCTCGTATTACTGTGCATGATGTTGCCGGTAGTGGTAAGTCGGTATCCTCAGATGAAATCTTAGTTCCGGATGATGGTTCGCTATCTCTGATGAAAAAGGCTCGTGAGCCACAGTTTAAGAGCACTATCGACTTAGGCGTGAAGTTTGGTGATGACGTGCGCTTTGCGGCTATGGGCATGGTTAAAGGTAATCTTGCTGGCGGCATTGATATCTACAAGAAGTTAGAACATAAAGACATTAGATCAGCAGGTGAGATTCGCGTTGTCGACGGTACTGCTGACGTCTATGGTCGTAAGTTTAACTTTGCCACTGCACGTGTGATCTTCAATGGCGAAATTGCTAACCCAACTTTAAATGTTGAAGTGGTGGCTGATCCTGAGTCAATTGAAGGCGATGTTGTAGTGGGTGCTCGTGTAACTGGTACCGCTCAGGCTCCTGATATCAAGCTCTTCTCTAAGCCAAGTATGAGTGAAAACGAGGTGCTATCTTACATTCTCTACGGCCACGGCCTCGATAAGAATGTAGCTAACCAAGATAGCAACAACTCCAATATGATCTTAGGTTTAGGCGTCTCAGGACTCTCTGGCCTTGCTCAAGGTGTTGCAGGTGCCTTTGGTGTAGATAATGTGCAGCTTGGTACACAAGGTCGTGGTGACAATACTCAAGTTGAAGTTCAAGGCTACGTGACACGCAAGCTGCGTCTGTCCTATGGCTACGGCGTGTTTAACTCCGTAGGCGAATTCAAGATTCGCTACGAGCTCATCCGTAACCTCTACGCCGAATTTGTCTCATCCATCGACCAGGCTGTCGACATCATCTACTCTTTCGAGTTCGACTAGCCAACAATATAGCTTTATCCATGAACGTGCATAGCATGCAGATGGGGTAGGCCTGCACCAATAGCCTTATGTTCTATGCGCTTATGCTGCACAAGCAAACATATGATCACTGATGATCTATGTAAGTAGGCGTGCCCAGCAAACACATGATCTATGCGACTAGGCGTGCCCAGCAAAAACATGATCTATGCGACTAGGCTGACACAAACAGACTTATGTTCTATGCTCATTAGTTGACATCATGTATCATAATGATTAGACATAACCACAATGCTCTGTTGTAAGCTATCTAAACTTTTGCAACAGAGTAACATAGCATGACATAAGGTTTTGAGGTAATTATGCAGGACAATGCAGTCTTAGTAGTGGATAGTTGTGAGTCTATTGCAGACAAACTTTTTAATGCAATTAACCATGCTAAGGAGCCAAATAAGACAGCACTCATCGTCAAAAAAGAGCGCTGTAGCTATGCAAACCTGCGTGATCGCTCTTTTTCTTTAGCGGCACTGCTCCTTGCTAACAAGGTCAGCCGTGTAGCTTTGTGTACTGGCCGTACATTTGATATGTACACAACCATTGCAGCAAGCATTATGAGCGGAGTAACTTATGTTCCGCTTACTTTGATTAATCCATGTGAAAAATCGGCCTTTATTTGTGCCCATTCACAAAGCTCGCACATCTTTATCGCTCCAGAGGCGGTTTCATATGCAGCTAAGATGCTGCTCAATATGCCTCAAGAGACTCTCAAGTCAATAGACATAATCTGTACGAATAGCGTGGCTCTTGAGCTAAAAAATGCCGTGCAAGAAGCCATTGCCAATACTCAAAGCGTTGCAGGGGCAAACACTCAGGGCCATGTCGATGCCAAGAGCCAAGCCAAAGCAGATGCAGTTACTCAAGGTGCTGCAGATATAAGCGCACAAACCATTGAGCTTATCAACGCTATCATCGCTAAGTCCATCATTTATGATGACACTGAAGAGTCAATGGCTGCACAAGCACAGCTATTTGACTTTGAGTTAGCACGTAGCAAGATGTCCTCTTCAGATATCATGCACATTCTCTATACCTCAGGCACTACAGGAGCGCCTAAGGGAGTTATGGTTACCCGTGCTAACTGGTCTAAGTATTTTGAGACCATTACCAAGATCTATCGCTATCAAGAGTCTGATATCTTCTCTAACTTTGCTGAGATAACTTTTGATATCTCGTTGCAAGATCCAATTTGTGCATGGATTTGTGGAGCAACTGTTGTATGCGCTACTAAGCGTGATGTGATGAATGCTGTTAAGTTTATTGAAAAGAACAGTATCACCATCGTGCACATCACTCCTGCCATGGTCTCATATATCAAGAAATCTGGTATGTTCAAAGTAGGCGCTTTGCCTAGCGTTCGTCTGAGCATATTTATTGGCGAGGCTTTGTGGTATAAGCAGGCGTATGATTATTCTTTACTGTGTCCAAACACAGTTATCTACAATACTTATGGTCCAACTGAAGCAACCGTAGCTGTATCGATCTTTGAGGTTGAAAAATCTGTCTTATCTAATATGCAACAAGATGAGGATGGTGCAGAGGACTCCAAAGTAGATTCGGCAAAAACACCGCTGCTGCACGACATTGTGCCTCTTGGCTATGCCTTTGATGGCGTAGAGTTTTGCGTGTGCGACGAGGATGGAGTAGAAAAAGGCGAAGGTGAAGTCGGTGAGTTACTCATCGGCGGCCCACAAGTAACCGCTGGCTATTGGCAAATGCCTGAGAAAAATGCCAGCGCCTTCATTGAGCGTAATGGCTCAAAGTACTATCGCACCGGCGATTTAGTATGCTTTAGATTAGATGAGAACTCAAAGAGAGTTTTTTACTACATCGGTCGTGATGGCGACATGCTCAAACTGCATGGTTTTAGAATATCTTTGTACGAAGTAGATGAGCAGTTCGGCGCATTAACTAACTATGTAGTTCGAGCTATTGCTTATGAAGTACCTGATGAAGGCGGTCGCTCAAATGAACTAGTGCTTGCTGTAGAAGGTGCCGACGAAAAGGAGTGTGAGCTCCTGTATCAAAAAGGACGTGCACATGTTGCTGTGTATATGCAGCCAGCATATGTCTTAGCGCTACAAGACTTCCCTCTGAATGTTAATGGCAAAGTTGATCGTAAGGCCATCAAACAGTTGTTAATGAGTAAATACTGTGAGTTAAGTGGCTATACCGATGTAAGCTAAATGCTAAACAGCAAACTTGCTGCTAGACTAGGCCATTCTTATTCAGAACAACTACTCATAGTCACTGCAGCTGTCTGTTAGCAAGCATATGACTATGATTGCAAAGTATAACAAGACAGAGCGTATAGCCATATTTGGCTCAGTAATTTCGAGAAAAACATGGACAAATTAGAATTTTACAAACTGATTGGCAAGCACCTGAATAGCGAAATCTCTGATGATACTGATATCTCAGAGTTGCCAGATTACTCCTCCATCACCATTTTCAGCTTGATTGAGGAGCTTGCTACTCATGGTGTAAAGGTTGAGGTTGGAGATATTTTAGATGCTGATACTGTCTTAGAACTGTATGAGAACATTTTTTAATTAACTCATACAAATGCCCATGACTCATGGGCAATACAGACCGCATCTTAAGCACATATACAGCTGGCTAATACTCATGGCAGCATGCCACTGAGAATGTCCAGATGCTGTAAAAACAACCTCTGTACACTGTTAAGCAGAGTCAACTAAGGGTCACAAAGCATTACGTTTGGAGCTAACTATGCCTCTAAGTTCAGCAGACACTCAAAATATGAATAAGAAAGCATCGCGCTTTACTTTTGATGAGCTCGTGCATGCTATTCAAGCTACTGGACTTAAGCAGTCTGATACGGTGATTGCGTTTTGTTCCCTGTTTAAGTTGGGTAGACCAATTCTAGACGGTAGAGAGCTCGAGCGTTTCTATTTGGATGCAATTTTTGAGGTGATTGCAGACGATGGTCTGTTGGTTCTGCCTGCTTTTTCATACTCGTTTTGCAAGCATGAGCAATACGATCCTAAGACAACACTGTCAGATGTAAATGTGCTTAGCAATTACTGCATCAAGCACGGCATTGGTGTACGTAGTTTAGACCCAAACTTTTCTTACATCTTCTTAACCAAGTCAGATCTGTACAAAGAGACCAAGAGCTCTGTTGCACTCGAGATTAGAGATTTAAAGTTCTCTAATGTTAGTTTTGATTGCGATGAAGAACCATCAATTCCACGCTTCTTATTAAGTCGCAATAGCCGCTTTTTAAATTTAAGTGCTGTTCCGTACTGCACCTTGTTGCATAACGTTGAGCAAAAGCTCGATGTTAATACTCGTTACTACAAGCTGTTTACTGGCTCGATTAAGCGAGATAACGAAGTACTAGATGATGTCAAAATCTATTATTTCTGCCGCAAGTATTATCCAAATACCGAAGTTGATATGGGTAAGCTTGATCTTTTTTTCAGACAGCTTGAGAGTGACACTAAGCATAATGCCCAAATAGTTCGTGTACCAATTGGCAAGGCCGATATCTTAGGCGGATCTATTGCTGGTATCTTGAGTGGTTTTATTGAGGCATTTACCGAGAACCCATATGTGGTATCTAAAGGCCCTCATCTAACAGCAGAGCAGATAGACTCAGTAGATGATCCATTTAAGGTAGCGGTCAGTGATATAGATCGTCAGCTATTCAACGTAGTAGATCTAGCATCTTAAGCCATGTAATACATGTTAAGATTAATTACGCTCTTACAAGGCATGAAGCTTAGTAAAACTGCTTATTTAAGCATGCTCAAGGCCGCTAGTCTTGAGCGGTTAAACACATGCTTTTTTGTACGTACAACACTTGATGAAACATCTCATTCTCTACGTGTAAAAGCTGTTCAGGAAGCAGCTACGAGCTAAAGAATTTGTACTTAATTCGCAAAAATTGGGCAGAGCAGTGGCTATCTGATAGCTACATGCTTTTTTAGGATACAATAAGAGTATTCGTAATTTTTCATACGGTATGTCTATCTGCACTTGTGATGATGATGTTCACAATCTTAATAGCTTTAGCTAGCTTTGTTATCTTTACTAGGTAAGATTAGTACTTTAGCTTTCTTAATCTCATTGCTTCTATATGTGCACGATAATAACTAAAAATGGTGCCATAGATATAATATGGCACGAACATCGCTATAGAGTTTTGTGAAGCGTTAAATGAAGCTGCAGCTATAACAACTTAGTTATCGAACTGCATAAGATAGTACTCAAGGAGAGTGTCATGTTCTGCACTAATGATGAATCTGATAAGCAAAGCCTTGCCAATTCGTTAAAGTGTCACAAGCGAATCTTTAAGTCTAGCCTATTGTCTAAGGCGGTAATGACTACTCTGAGTGCATCATTAATTGCTTCAAGTGTAGCAATGATTAGCAGTGCTTATGCCATGCCTGTTGAATATCAGATGTGGTATGAAGACGAACACGCATCTGAAGAGAAGCTGCACAACGTAACCTTAAAGAACAGCACCATTTTTGTTCCAGCTCCGGATCCAAAAGTTAACTATGGTGCCAATACAGTTTATGCCAAGCACGGCAACTTAAGTGCTAATTACAGCAGCTATACTGCAACAGCAGCACAGGCAGAAGAGGAAAATCCTTTAGCCTCTCCTTACTACGATCCAATCACTGGAACTGTCAAAAAGCCAGCTCATGTCTTAGCTGAGGAGCGCAAGCAGCGTGCACTTGAGGCAAGTAAGGCCGTTTTAAATGATCAGCAAGAACGTTTAGAGCGTTATGACAATGAGCAGCGTCAGACACGTAATAGCGATCCAAACTACAAGCCTTTTGGCGACTTTGCTAAGCATGATCGTATATTCAAGCGTCTGCCTCAAACAGGTAATTTATTCTTCCTTGAAAATGAAGATGATGCCACTGAGCTCATTCGCGATATTAAGCGTGTTGAAAAAGATTTAAACGCAGAGCTAAGCTTTGTTTTAATGGACGAGAATGGCATTATTGCGCTTAAAGACAACCGTGATTACCCACTCTTTGGTCTGAGCAAATTCCACTTAGCTTATGCAGTCGGATCTTTAATGTCAGCACGATCTGATGGTCCAGACTATCGTGTTTCTTTTGACGTATCGCAGCTTAATCGCTCTGTATTCTCTCCTTTAGTTGAGATCCTTTTTGCTACCGTAGGTCGAGATATTTTGGACCCAACTGGCGAGCTTATTGGTGGTGCAGCTCACAGACAAAGTAAAGCTCAAAAGCGAAGCCAGCTGTCAGGTGCGGTTAAAGCATTCCAATCAGGTGATGTCAGTGCCGCTCGAGAACAGGCCAAACTCCATAGCCAGCCACAAGGTACATACGAACAGTACAATCAAGAGGTTGAGGCACTCAAGAATGCCGACTCTCGTCGTCTGTCTATGAGCATCAAGGAACTGATGCAGTACTCTTTAGGCCAGTCAGACTCTAATGCTAGCGGCATTCTTCTTTCTTACATCGGCAGTTTACCTACCTTAGATGTGTTCTGTAAGACTAAGGGTGTAGAGCGTATGCACTACAGATATAACGATGTGGACACTTTCTTAAATCCAAATCTGGTCTACGAGAACGCAGCTCCACTCTATGAGTCAGCAAAACTCATGGCTAATTATTTCCAGGATGACTACATTAACTCTGATGTGCGTACCTTCATCAACGATATCATGTACTTCAATCCAAGTAGCCAGAAAACCATCCAAAAGGGTGTGCGTAATGCTCTGATTCAGGAGACTGATTCATCTAACTTACGAATCTACTCACTCGAGGGTGTTGGTGGCTTTTTGGAAATGCCAGGTCACATTTCAGTGATAAATGATATGGCCTACATTGAGTGGAGGGGTCATCGTATGGTGATGGCTATTTCTGTACGTAATGTTAAGGGCACTCCATCACGTGCACAGCGTATCGGTGAGATGACTATTTCAGCAACTGCCAAGGCTCTCATGGAATACCAAATCATGCGTGCAGGCTCTGGTAACCGTCCAATGCTTCAATTCAATAAGAAGTAATCCCATAGTCAAACAATCACGATACTTAATGAAAATGCAAGGGGACACTTTATGTGTCCCATTTGCATTATGAGCCTACACAAGCAACAGCAAAATATGTAACTGTCCTTGATAGGCCTGATAGATTGGGATAGTAAAGATAGGTTTGATATATTAAGCTGGCCAAAAAGATAAGAGAAAGCTTAGCCAAGCTAGAAGAGACACATTAGAAGCAGCCATTCTTGAGGCTAAAACGCCCATTACCAATCGATGTTGCATCGCAAAAGAGACTTAACTCAAAAAATGAAGGCCGCAAGTGAGAGTATGCAGCCTTAACGATATAAGAGAATCAAATCTTTACTAAGACATTGCCTCTAGAAAGTCACTGCCTTAACTAAGGCAATGCCTTTAGCAAGACAGTGCCTTTAGAAATCTACTAGCGACCTAACAGGCTAAGAGCAACGGTTGGACGTTGATTTGCTTGGCTTAAGATAGTCTGAGATGCCTGCTGAATAATCTGATTTTGAGTCAGCGCCGCTGTCTCAGATGCAAAGTCAGTATCGCGAATACGGCTGCGAGCATCAGACTCATTTTCTGCAATAGAGCTCTGATTACGGATGGTTGATTCCATACGATTTTGCAAAGCACCAAGCGCAGCACGCTTAGAGTCCACTGCTTCGATGAACTTATCAATGCTTGCAAGAGTGTTCTGAGCTGCAGAAGGTGTTGATACAACCCAGTAAGCTGCAGAGTCAGTATTTGCGCCAGCAGGCTTAGCTAAACCGAAATTACCTGCTTGACCTGCAGTTGCCTCGTCGGCTGATATCTTTAATTTATTACCAGCTCCTTGTATGCCCTCGTTTGCCATATCCATGATGCCTTTCATGGTGAAAGCTCCAGACTCAAGGGTGATTTCATCCTGAGCATTAGCGCCAATCTGAAAGAAGTACTCGTACTTCTGCTGACCACCTGCAGGCTGACCTTTTTTACGCATTAAGGTATTGTCACCGCCGCCATCTAAAACTAAAGCACCAGCAAAGGTGGTCTTTTTAGCAATACGAGTGATCTCGTGGGAAAGAGAAGTTACTTCTTCTTGGAGCGCCTTACGATCTTTTGCGGTATTTGTACCGTTTGCAGCTTGTACGGCTAACGTACGAATACGCTGCAGCATGTTGGTAGTTTCGTCCAGAGCGCCTTCGATGGTTTGAGCTAAGGCAATACCATCATTTGCGTTACGATTTCCCTGATTTAACCCGTTTATCTGGGATGTTAAGCGATCAGAGATCTGAAGACCTGCAGCGTCGTCCTTCGAGCTATTGATACGAAGACCACTAGAGAGTCTCTGATAAGAGGTATTAAGGGCTAAAGTAGAGTTAGCCAGCTTACGTTGAGCATTAATGGAGCTCACATTAGTGTTGACGTATAGAGCCATGATGAGTCTCTCCGATCGTGGTAGTCAGTAGAGAGATGCCAAGAGGCTCTGTCTCCACCTTGCATGATGCAATCAATTTATTCGTAAAGGGCATGCATGCCTCTTACGAATAAACTGTCTGCTATAGATGTTTTTCTAAAAAGGCCGCAAATGTTAGTAAACGGCCTTGAGATGATATGAGAAACGAAACCTTGTTTAACGGCCTAACAGGCTAAGAGCAACAGTAGGACGCTGGTTTGCCTGACTTAAAATAGTCTGAGATACCTGCTGGATGATCTGATTTTGGGTCAGCGCAGCAGTTTCAGAGGCAAAGTCGGTATCGCGAATACGTGAGCGGGCGTCAGACTCATTTTCAGCAATAGAGCTTTGGTTACGGATCGTTGATTCCATGCGGTTTTGCACGGCTCCTAGGGCGGCTCTCTGACTATCAATCTTTTCAATAAACTGATCGATGCCTGCAAGAGTGGCCTGTGCACAGCTAGGAGTTGCAACAACCCATCTTAAAGCAGACCACTTATCTGCTTGAGACATGTACAGTCCCATCTTGCCATTTTCACCAGCCTTTGACATTTTGTTGCCAGTTTCTACTTTAGTAGGATCAATTTTAAGCATTGACATGATGCCTTTCATGTGGAATCCACTAGACATTGCCAGTTTAATCATGTCTTGCGAATTTGCGCCCACTTGAAAGTAATACTCTCCATCAGCATTTTTGAGAGTATCTAAAGCTTTTGCGCCATTGGCATTACCAACGCCATTAGGAGCTGAGGTTGCTCCTTTACTCATAAGAACATGCGCACCGGCAAAAGTAGTTTTATAACCAATACGAGTAATTTCTTGGCAAAGTGAATCTACTTCTTCTTGGAGGGCCTTACGATCCTTTTCAGTGTTGGTACCGTTTGCTGCTTGGACTGCTAAGGTACGGATACGCTGCAGCATGTTGGTGGTTTCGTCGAGAGCACCTTCAATGGTCTGAGCTAATGCGATACCGTCGTTAGCGTTACGATTTCCCTGATTTAAGCCATTTATCTGTGATG
>Bissell_p2__coassemble_1045_pt1 | contig 15232 bp, 9 predicted proteins | sample Bissell_p2__metabat2_high_PE_026 | metagenome-assembled genome bin Bissell_p2
GGATGGTGCTTTCCATTCTGTTCTGTATTGCGCCTAGGGCCGCACGCTTAGAATCTACAGATTCGATGAATAAATCAATAAACTCAAGTGTCTTTTGTGCAGCTGAAGGGGTAGATACCACCCAATATGCAAGACTAAGGTCATTTTGACCGCCAGTAGCTACAAGACCAAAACCGTCTGCTTTGCCCGCATCAGCTTCAGTCGTTTTAAATTCTAGCTTTGCAGGGCCTGCACCACCACCTCTTCCGACGTTGGCCATACACATGATGCCTTGCATGTGAAATGCACCACATTCAAGTGTAACTTCGTCCTTTGCGTTGGCTCCGACTTGGAAGAAGTACTCATACTTTTTAGCGCCACCAGCACCACCACCGCCACCAGCTTGAGCAATTTCACGCATGAGGGTGTTTGCACCACCACCGTCGAGAACTTGTGCACCAGCAAAGGTGGTCTTATGGGCAATACGGCTGATCTCGTGAGAAAGTGACTTTACTTCCTCTTGGAGAGCCTGACGATCCTTTGCAGTGTTGGTACCGTTAGCAGCCTGTACAGCAAGGGTACGGATACGCTGCAGCATGTTGGTGGTCTCATCAAGAGCACCTTCGATGGTCTGAGCTAAGGCGATACCGTCGTTTGCATTGCGGTTGCCCTGGTTGAGGCCATTAATCTGGGCTGTTAATCGATCAGAGATCTGAAGACCTGCAGCGTCGTCCTTAGAGCTGTTGATGCGAAGACCGCTTGAGAGTCTTTGGTATGAGGTATTGAGCGCAAGAGTAGAGTTAGCGAGTTTACGCTGTGCGTTAATCGAGCTAACGTTAGTGTTAACGTATAAAGCCATAGTTCTCTCCTTTTATTTGTATCAGCAGAGAGAGCTGTACAAGCACAATCTCCACCTTGCTTAATGCAATCAATGTATTCGTAAAAAGCATGACTTGCTGCTTACGAATAGATTGTCTGCTGTGAATCTCTTCTTCAAGAAGGCCGCCTCAGAAGAGGCAGCCTTAGACGATATGAGAGATTCGAAATCGGTTTGCGACCTATTAACCGCCTAACAGGTTAAGGGCAACGGTTGGACGCTGGTTAGCCTGAGACAGAATAGTCTGAGAGGCCTGCTGAATAATCTGGTTCTGAGTTAAAGCTGCAGTCTCAGATGCAAAATCAGTATCGCGAATACGGCTACGTGCATCAGACTCGTTCTCAGAAATAGAGCTCTGATTGCGGATGGTACTTTCCATTCTGTTCTGTATTGCGCCTAGGGCCGCACGCTTAGAATCCACTGCCTGAATGAACTCATCTATGGTGGCTAAGGTTCTTTGTGCGCCTTCAGGAGTAGCAACTAACCAATATGCCTGAGAAGGATTTTGTGGGTCTCCAACAAGACCAAAACCATCAGCTTTTGCCGCATCAGCTTCGTTGCCTTTGAATTGAATCTTATTAGCATTCTTGCCTTCGTTTGCCATGCACATAATGCCAAGCATATGGAAAGAACCGCATTCTAATGTGATTTCATCCTTGGCATTAGCTCCGACCTGGAAGAAGTATTCATACTTTTTAGCAGCACCAGCGCCACCACCACCAGCTTGGGCAATTTCGCGCATGAGGGTGTTAGCACCACCGCCGTCGAGAACTTGCGCACCTGCAAAAGTGGTCTTCTTTGCAATACGTGAAATTTCAAATGAGAGGGACTTAACTTCCTCTTGGAGTGCCTGACGATCTTTTGCTGTGTTGGTACCGTTGGCAGCCTGGACTGCGAGGGTACGAATACGCTGCAGCATGTTGGTGGTTTCGTCGAGGGCACCTTCGATGGTCTGGGCTAAGGCGATACCATCATTTGCGTTACGGTTGCCTTGGTTGAGGCCATTAATCTGGGCTGTTAAGCGATCAGAGATCTGAAGACCTGCAGCGTCGTCTTTGGAACTGTTGATACGAAGACCGCTTGAGAGTCTTTGGTATGAAGTATTGAGCGCAAGAGTAGAGTTAGCGAGTTTACGCTGTGCGTTAATCGAGCTAACGTTAGTATTAACGTATAAAGCCATGAATCTCTCCTTGTATCTGTCTCAGTAGAGAGAGCTGTACAGGCACTATCTCCACCTTGCTTAATGCAATCAATGTATTCGTAAAAAGCATGGCATGCTACTTACGAATAGATTGTCTGCTGTGAATCTCTTCTAAATAAGGCCACCTCCGAAGAGGCAGCCTTAGGCGATATGAGAGATTCAAAAACGGTTAATAGCCTACTGGCCGCCTAAAAGATTTAAGGCAACAGTAGGTCTTTGGTTGGCCTGGGTCAGAATAGTCTGAGAGGCCTGCTGAATAATCTGGTTCTGAGTTAAAGCTGCAGTCTCAGATGCAAAGTCGGTATCGCGAATACGGCTGCGTGCATCAGACTCATTCTCAGAAATAGAGCTCTGATTGCGGATGGTGCTTTCCATTCTGTTCTGTATTGCGCCTAGGGCCGCACGCTTAGAATCAACAAACTCAATGAATTTATCGATGCTATTTAAGGTACGTTGTGCCATGCTTGGTGTATTGACCATCCATCTCACAACGCCATTGTTTTTTGAAAGACCGGCTAGAGAATAGTTTTGCTCAACTTTGTCAGCAGGATTATCTAATTGCGCCATCTCGCTAATTGCAGCTTGTGAACAAATAGCATCCATAGTGAAAGCACCGCATTGGAGAGTGATTTCATCCTTGGCATTGGCTCCCACTTGGAAGAAGTACTCATACTTTTTAGCGCCACCACCAGCACCACCACCAGCTTGAGCAATTTCGCGCATGAGGGTGTTGGCACCACCACCGTCGAGAACTTGAGCACCTGCAAAGGTGGTTTTCTTTGCAATACGGGTGATTTCATCAGACAGAGCGTAAACTTCCTCTTGAAGCGCCTTACGATCCTTTTCAGTGTTGGTACCGTTGGCAGCTTGGACTGCGAGGGTACGAATACGCTGCAGCATGTTGGTGGTTTCGTCGAGGGCACCTTCGATGGTCTGGGCTAAGGCGATACCATCGTTTGCGTTACGGTTGCCTTGGTTGAGACCATTAATTTGGGCAGTTAAGCGATCAGAGATCTGAAGACCAGCAGCGTCGTCTTTGGAGCTGTTGATACGGAGACCTGATGAGAGTCTTTGGTATGAGGTATTAAGCGCAAGAGTAGAGTTAGCAAGCTTACGCTGAGCGTTAATAGAGCTAACGTTAGTGTTTACATATAAAGCCATAGTTGTATCACTATATAGCCGATCCAGCTGCTCGTAAGCTGTGATCTTATGTATGGCGCTTTTAGAACCTGTTCGCTATATTCTGCTGAGGCGAGCACCTTATTTTGTTTGTTGATTGCTACCCCAACGACATTTCAAGATTTTGAATCTGTCATATCTATGAAAGTCATGAGTTGCTTGTATATATCGGTTGCAACACAAGTGCCATTTTGAAAATGTACACAAGTGCTATTACTGTTGATGTGTTAAATTTTGTGTGTAATGAGTAAATATGTTTTGACAAATTATTCATCGTAAATGTTTGATTCCCTTGATATTACGGAATACTTATCATTTGAAACATTTCAATTTTTGTTTAATTCAAAAGTGTGAGAGTTTTAACAATTACATGCCTTTCACCATACAACAAGTGAGATTTTGCATAGTCAAATTTGCCGCCATGTTTTGTCAAAAAGCTAAGAAAGTGGCATTTATGATTCAATAATTAAGTATGTGTTGGTAACGCAGTTTCTGTGAGTTAATTATTGACACACCAAGATCAGAGCGTATGAGGGTAAAGATCAAAAGATCAGCGATCGTTAATCTATAGTGGATGTGAGAGCTAAGTAAAAGCGACCAGAGATCGTGGAAAGGTAGTTATTGGTATGCTGAGATCGTTGTTAGGGCTGGTCTGTGATCTTGAGAACTTGGAACGTTGGTATATATGGTTGGGTTAAGATTGTGACTTGCGATCTTAAGTTCTTGGCTCGTGGGTATATATGGTTAGGGGTGAGATCGTGACTAGCGATCTTAAGATCTTGGGTCGTGTGTATATATGGCTAGGGTTGAGATCGTGGAAGACGATCTTAAGATCTTAGATCGTGGGTATATATAGTTAGGGGTGAGATCGTGGATGGCGATCTTAAGATCTTAGATCGTGGGTATATATGGTTAGGGCTAAGATCATAGATGGTGGTCTTGAGATCTTGGATCGTGGGTATGTATGGTTGGGGCTAAGATCATGGAAAGCGATCTTAAGATCTTAGAACGTGGGTATATATGGTTAGGACTAAGATCGTGGATTGTGATCTTGAGATCGTGGGATGTGGATACATATAAGGTCAGGGTTGAGATCTTGTACGGTGATTTTGTACGACGATCTTGAACTAGCGATCGTGGAGTTTGATCTTCGGCATTGATATGGAGTGGCGAAGCTTGATCTATGATCTCTGATCCTTAGCCCTTGATCTCTGATCTTGTGGCGTTGATCTTAATTGGCGAGCTGTGAGCGTAAGTGGGGTGGCGCTTGTGTTTTGATCGCGGCTTAACTAGATATTGAAAAAATGTATGGAGATTCTGGCAAAAAGCTACAATGAGTCACCAGTAATTATGTTCAAAGAGATGCTTGGTTTGGGCTGCGTTTTTAAGTCCTCTTTTTGTGGATGCGTGGCAAGGTTTTGCCTAGAGATTGTGTACCGTCACATGAGCTCTTAGGCGTGGAACATTTCTTAACTGGTTTTTAGTAGTGTTGCTTTGGCATAAATGGCTTGTATAAGCCAGTTGTTACGCTTGGTTAGTTGTTTTTTGTTTTGTTGGCGGGGGATGATATTGGGTGTCGGGTTTTTGGTGAAGCGCTTGTGTATGAACTTTGCATGAGATTTCTCTATTGTGCACTACTATTGGGCGGATCATTGGCATGTTCCACAGTATGGCTTTAAAACCTTAGATGGAAAGATATTTTCATACAAGATAATTTACATTCTTGTTATGGAGTGTTCTTGGCTCTGCTTAGCTTAGGGCACCCGTCTAAGAAGAGGCTTATACATGGGATTTTAGTAAGATCTTATGCTTATGAGTGAGAGTGTTCTACACATGTGTTTGAGATGAATTTTGACTCAGAGTGTGAATATCTTTTGTCAAAATTTGTTGATGAGCGTGTCACTTTAGTGTTCGTGGGACATATTTCTTTGCAGATCTTTGCTAGAATGTTATGGTGCAGTAGGTTGTCTAAAAATTGATGACTTACATTGTTGAGTTTTGCCCTTGGCAGATACTTAACCTTAATGTTCAACAGATCTTTTGCTTGATCTGTAGTACGTGCTTTGCTGTTAATGTTTGATTTGACATAGATAGACTTACAGCGATAGCAGCTTTATACAATCTTGTTGGCATGACTTAGTTTTGGCGCCCTCATATGCAGCCCAAGCTTTTAATAAGCTCAAAGGTTGTTTAGTAGCTATTTGTTAAAACTGTTCTAGTCTGATCTTGTTAGTAACTCTCAAAATCAAAGGTCACGCTTACGTAGCCTGATCTTGGATTTGACGAGTAGGTGGCTAAATAGCCCATTGCACTGCTTTACTACTTTCTATAGTGAATTAAGTAAAGTTCATCAGTACGTTGATGTTACTTTCATTTGCTCAAGTTAGAGATACTTGAACATGAGCGAGCTAGCTATAGAAGTGCATGAGTAAGTAGTTTTCAATGAGCATATTTGTCTAAGGTATTCCGTATGAGGATAACTCCGAGCGACTCATGGACATGGTCCATTCAAAGCGTAGAGGGACAAGTGTATCTTGGCATCAACCTCTCGCTAGATAATGGACGTAGGTTCTTTTTTAGAACCAACTACCGTGTCGAAGCTCTAGCATCTTTCCCTGAGATTGGAGAGCCGTTTTGCATTTTAGACGGTCAGATGCTTAATGACTTTACTGCAGGTCTTAATGCTATTGGTGTCCCTGACGTCAGTGCTGTTGATGAAGTGTCTGCAAACATGGAGCTATCTTTGAATGCCGTAGCTGGTGCACGTTTTGTCGCACCTCCACGTAAAGCCATCATGTGTTCATTCTTACCTTACACAGGCAAAAGCTTCCAAATTAAGCGCGGCAGTGTTATCTCCATGTGCACAAGCAAGACTAAGGAGATTTACGACTTCATTGTGTTAGACGATCCCAACACTGTTAAGGATGACGTCTACCGTGTGATGTTCTGTAACCGCGAGTTCCTTATTGACGCACAGCACTCTGTTCAGGTGGGAGCCATCTTTAAGGTTCTCAGAGAGTTTATGTGCCCATATCGTCAGGTTGTAACCGATCAAGGCCGCAACTTAGCCTAGTTACTTATTACAACTCATAGCTTTGGCTAAGGCCAAGGCTGTGTAGATATGTATTGAAGCTAGCTATTCATTTTTAAGGCTGATTGGCCTTTTATACCTTTGTATATTTTTAGCTAAGCTCATTACCATCTTTAGTGCCAGTCAATCGACTGGTATGAATTCTTCAAGACCTCCATTAACCTTTTATCTTTGCTTAAGGTGCAATGTTTGTTGCAGCTAGGGTAAGTTTTCCCTTAGCGTTTTTGCTCATGATGGTTTTTGGTTGGTCTTATATTGGCGCTGGATGTGAAGAGATTCCTTTCATATATACAACGCCGCATCGTAGATGAAGTGATTGAGATACACGCTCTCCTTCATCTATTGAATTTAAAACAGTTTTTCAGGCATAGCTGCATCTATAGCAGTATCCGGATCGCGCCGCATTGAGATTAAAGAGCGGATTCGGCTGACAAAATTTGCATCTGTCGCCACGCCTTGAATGGCAGAGCTAAAGCCTTGAGATAGTTGTGTTGCTATCCGTTTATTAGCTAGCTATTGCTTAGCATGATAGAGCGGTATACAACTACATCATGGCCTGTAAATAGCATCTGTTTAGTCTATGCGTACTGAAAGCATCTATCTGTCAATGATTGTCAGATAACAACTAATTATGCCACTGCAGTATGTTTTTCACAGTGGACTTAGGTAGCAGTTACCTAAAAATCGTTGAGCAATTTACGTGGTCGTACATGTAAGAGGCTAGACCAAATAAAGTGTACAGGTTAGCTCAGGTTGTATACCAACAAAGACCAGTTATAACAGTGCTCAAAATAAAGTAGGTTGTCACGATGCTGATATTTACAAGACTCATGGGCGTTTGAGCATGTCAGTTTGGTTGACTAGTAGGCAAGATAGGCATATAATTTACTGTTGAGCCTTTTTTCAGCCGATAGATTTTTTTGGGACGATTTGATGGATAACAATTCCGCAAGTACCGAGTTTAAGCAATTGATTGCCCGTGGTAAGGAGCAAGGCTACCTTACTATCGAAGAAATCAATGACCTGATCCCACCAGATATTATCTCTGGCGATCAGTTATCGGTCTTCATTCAGACCTTCATTGATATGGGCATCAATGTGTGTGAGACCCCACCAGATCCTGATGAGATTCTTTTAAATGAGAACTCACAGTCCGTGGAGTCTGATGACGTTGAGACCGTAGCATCTCAGCTCGATAGCAGTGTTGAAATCGGCCGTACCACTGACCCTGTACGTATGTACATGCGTGAAATGGGTAACGTATCACTGCTGACCCGTAAGGACGAAATCGAGATCTCTAAGCGTATTGAGCGCGGTACAAACAATGTGCAAAAGTGCATTGTTGAATACCCAATGGCTATGTTCGATCTCTTTGCTCGTTACGAAGAAGCTTGCGATCCTGAGACCGAGACTAGACTGTCTGATGTTATTGTTGGTTTCTCTGATCCTTATGTAGAAGAGGAAGATGACGTAACAAAGGAAGTTGAAGTTGAAGGTGACGAAAATGAGCAGATTGATGCTGAAATCCCTGATAACATCGATGACATTGAGTCTGATGCCGATGATTTAGACGGTCTTGATCTTGATGAGAGCGATGACGGTGACGTTAAGAAAGCCTCCAAGAAAGGTCCTAAGAAGCGTACTAAGTCAGCCAAGAGTGCAGCTGTTGAGCTCGATGATGACGAGGATGAGGATGCTGCTGATGATGCTGGCGGCTCAGGCAATGACTCAGGTCCAGATCCAGAGCTTGTAAAGCAGCGCTTTGCAGAACTACGTGTACAGTTTGATAAGGTTCAAGCTCTGCGCGTTAAGATGAATGCTGCTAAGGTTACTGCTGCAACTAAGCGTAAGTACGAAGAAGAGCTCAAGCGTTTAGTTGAGTTATTCTCTACTTTCCGTTTAGTTCCACAACAGCTTGAAGCACTGTTAAATCACATGCGTGACATGATGGATCGTGTTAAGACCCAGGATCGTCACATTCGTGAAATTGCAGTTAACCGTTGCGGTATGAAGATCGAAGACTTACGTACTCTGTACACTGAGTCTGAGATGGAAGCATCCATGGATTGGTACGAGAAGGCTATTCGTCCACGCCGTGCATATGCAACTCGCTTAAAAGAGTATCGTCCACAGGTTGAAAAGTGCGTAGAGGCATTAGCAGATATTGAGGCAGAAGCCGGTATCTCTATTTACCGTCTGCGTGAGCTCTCCCGTCGCGTTATGATGGGCGACGCTATGGCTAAGAAAGCCAAGAAAGAAATGGTTGAGGCAAACTTACGTTTGGTTATTTCTATTGCTAAGAAGTACACCAATCGTGGTCTGCAGTTCCTCGACTTAATTCAGGAAGGTAACATCGGCCTGATGAAGGCAGTTGATAAGTTTGAATACCGCCGTGGTTATAAGTTCTCAACTTATGCTACTTGGTGGATTCGTCAGGCTATCACTCGTTCTATCGCTGATCAGGCACGTACCATCCGTATCCCTGTGCACATGATTGAGACTATTAACAAGCTCAATCGTATTTCTCGTCAGATGCTCCAGGAAAAGGGTCGTGAGCCTACCCCTGAAGAGCTGGCCTTTAAGATGGGCCTGCCTGAGGAGAAGATTCGCAAGGTAATGAAGATTGCTAAGGAGCCTATCTCATTAGAGACTCCAGTTGGTGATGATGATGATTCGCATTTAGGAGATTTCATTGAGGATAGCTCAATTGCAATCCCTGCTGATGCAGCAACTGCCGAATCATTAAAGAACGCCATCAACGGTGTATTAGATGAGATGCCTCCAAGGGAAGCTCAAGTTCTGCGTATGCGTTTTGGTATCGGCATGACCTCTGACCACACCTTAGAAGAGGTAGGTCGTCAGTTTGGTGTTACCCGTGAGCGAATTCGTCAGATCGAAGCTAAGGCCTTACGTAAGCTGCGTCACCCATGTCGTTCAGCTGGCCTCAAGGGCTTCTTAGACTAAAAGTTTAGTCTTAAGATAATCACTAATCATTTTCTGTTTCCATAAATCCCAGCACTACGCTGGGATTTTTTTTGACCGCTAAATGCATTTTTGCTGCAGCACTTGCCAGATGCTTGACGAGTACAAACAAAAACAGCGGCCTAGGCCGCTGTTTTTTACAGATAGTAGCATTGGGCTACTACGAGTAATTAGTTGTACTCGTGATTGTGCTTAACAGGCTCTTCACCCTCATCAGGAGCAGGAAGATTTTGGATCTCTTCAATCTTCTTCCAAACTTCTTCTGGGTTGTGCTCCCATAAGATAGCGTGAATGCCGACCTTGTTAGCCATGTCAACGTTAGCCTGATTGTCATCGATGAAGATGCAGTCATCAGCCTTTAAGTGATAGCGCTCAAGCAGTGTATAGTAGATGCGCTTGTCAGGCTTGTTCATCTTCTCTTCGCCGGAGACTACGATGCCCTCAAAATCATCGAGGAAGCGGTAGTGACTAAAAGCAAATGGGAAAGTTTCAGCAGACCAGTTGGTCAGACCATAGGCCTTAAAGCGCTCATCTGCAAGCACACGCTTGAGCAGCTCAACGCCATCAGCATGCTCGCTCTTGAGCATCTTGACCCAACCTGTGTGGTACAGTTCAATTGCCTCAGCCCACTCAGGATACTTCTCTGAAAGTTCTTTTACACCCTCGGCAAAAGGCTTTCCAGCATCCATCTGAGCGTTCCACTCACTATTACAGATCTCAGAGAGGAATTTCTCCATCTTTGCGTCGTCATTAAAATAGTCACGGAACAGGTAACGAGGATTCCAATCAAGCAGGACTCCGCCGAAATCAAAAATAATGTTGCTTCTGGTCACAGTTAGACTCCACTTAACAACAAACATTAACGTATTATCTAGCATAGCGCAGTGAGACTGTCTTTAAAACCTAAACCGTGATTCTTTCATCTCTTTTGACGGCAAGCTCACCTTTTTGCACAATTGCATTGTCTTTTTACCATGAATTGGCACAAAAACTCACATCAAGAATGCGCTTGTGCACTAAAACATAAGCACAAGCACGCTTTGTCTGACTAAAAAATATCAACGCACCATAGCCTCTCTCTTAATGCCATTCATCGTTCAATTTCAATAGCTCTTGTATCCGATTGCCGCCCTTTCAGCACCATATCTGCAGCAATACAGTACCAGGTGCCCGTCATACATGTATACAGCCATGCCTGGTGGTTAGATCATGCTCTATCTAGTGTGTCTTGCTGTGTTTTGCTTACCTCTCAGGGGATTTTTCATAATAAACACTGCTTTATTTACTCAAATGTGCACGCCTTTAATGCATGGCTATGTGGAGTTTGGTGCGTAAAAATTGCTGAGGTATTGCGCAAATAGCGATAGATAAAGGGTTTATGGTTATGCATCAATATGGATTTCTGGTGTGCAATTTTGGGGCGATTTTGCGTTAGACGTTCTATGTAGTGTGGTTGTGCGTATGATTGACTCACACATAAGCCTACAAGGCAAAGAATATTAGACAGCAAAAGCGCAGTTGTTGTTTGCATCTTGTATAAGCGCACAACTAGTGGCAAGTAATGAGCTAAGTTTAGATGCTTATGAGCTACAGACCAAAGCGCAACACTAGCTGTCATGATCGGCAATTACATCAGGTGGATTATAGATTATGGGTTACTCAATGTTTAAGCAAGCCATGTGCGCAGCCGCAATGTGCTCAGCTGTTTTTGCAACTTCTGCCGCATCTGCTGAGGATAAGCTCTTAGTAGGCACTGAGTCTTCTTATGCACCGTTCGAGTTTACCAATCAAGACGGCAAGCTCGTTGGCTTTGACATTGACCTTACCGAAGCTATTGCCAAAGAATTAGGTCTAGAGGTTGAGTGGATGCAGATGCCTTTTGATGGCCTCATTCCAGCAATGCTCACCGGACAAGTAGATATGGCTGCAGCTTCATTCACTATTACTGAAGAGCGCAAAAAGCGTATTAACTTCTCTGACCCTTACTACACCTCCGGCCTTACTTTTGTAATTCGTGCTGCAGATAAGGCTAAGTATCCTGATAACAAGTCACTTGCAGGCAAGAAGCTGTGTGCACAGCTTGGCTCTGTATCAGCTATGAAGGCTAAAGAGATCTCTCCTGACAACACCGTTACTTTCAATGACGCTTATGCAGCATACTTAGAGCTACATTCTGGTGGTTGTGAGGCTGTGCTTAACGACCGTCCTGTAAATCAGTACTACTTATCTACAGTTAAGAACCCAGAGCAATCTTATGAGATTGATGAGGTTATGGATGCTGAGGACATGGCTTTAGTGGTACCAAAGAACAATGAAGAGCTTTTAAAGAAGGTTAATAGCGCTTTAGCTACATTAAAGAGCAACGGTACTTTCCAAGCAATTCACGACAAATGGTTTAAGGCTGCTGACTCTCAAGCAGCTGCTGAGGCTAAGTAAGTTAAGCCAAATATAAGCATCTAATTGCTGAAACTTGCCCCACTATCCATCCGATAAGATAGGTAGTGGGGCTTTGTCTTTAATGTAGCTCCAATAAAACTTCACATTGCAAATAGCACGCAATTACATATTGGCAGAAACATGCAAGTAAGTATTGGCAGGACATACAAGTTCAATTGCGCAGTAGCTGCTGACCATGGTTGCGAAAGTAGGGCGTTTTTAAGAGTCTGGTCGATCTAAGACCTGTTTGCCTCCAATTTGCATGGTTTCAATAGCATGGTTTTTGAGTACTATGTTAGAAACATTGTGCAATGATAGGCTTTTGTATTAGGTCACTTTTAGTGCATTAGTCTCTAAACTGTGAGAGAAAACACTTTTAAGCTGATTTTTAGGGTGACTACATGCAAAGTTGCAATGTTTTGTTGTATAAATAGATACCCCGCATGATGGGATCCCCATCAGAGGTAGTAGTGGCTTATGCAGCCTTAGTTCTTAATGAACGCTACATTAGCTAATGCTAGATTAAGTTTTTGGTTAAGACTCAAGTATTGCAGGGTCTTTGCGATCGCAGGACGCAACTGAGTTAAATAGGAGTTAGTTATGTCTTTAAAGTTAAGCGGTGCGCTCAAAGCCTTAGCTTGTGCAACTGTTTTTACCTGTGCAGGCTTTAGTGCAAGCTCATATGCTGAGACCTTACGCGTTGGTACTGAGGCTACCTATGCACCATTCGAGTTCGCAGCAGAAGATGGTACTTTAACCGGTTTCGACGTTGAGCTCATCAAGGCAATTGCTCAGGAAGCTGGCTTTGATAATGTTGAAATTAGCAACATGCCATTTGACGGCTTAATTCCAGCCATTTTCACTGGCCAGATCGACACTGTTATTGCAGCTATGTCTATCACTCCAGAGCGTTCTAAGCGCGTTGCTTTTACTGAGCCTTACTACACCTCTGGTCTTTCTGCTCTGATTTTAGATAGCAACAAGGATAAGTATCCTAATGTTAAAAGCCTTAAGGGGCAGTCCATCTGCGTTCAGATCGGTACTACTGGTGCTTTAAAGGCTGAAGAGCTAAGCCCAGGTAAGGTTAAGGCATTCAACACTCAGCCAGAAGCATTCATGGAGTTAAAGGCAAAGGGCTGTGAGGGTGTAGTTAACGATCGTCCTATTAACCTCTACTTCCTCTCCAAGTCCAATGTTGCTGAAGGCGTTGCTGAGATTCCTGAGATCTTAACTGCTGAGAAGTACGGTATTGCTGTTAACAAGAACAACAAAGAGCTCTTAAACAAGCTCAATGCTGCTCTTAAGACTCTCCACGAGAACGGCAAGTACAACGAAATCTACCAGAAGTGGTTCAAGCTCTTACCTCACAACGAGTCATAATCGACTACAAAAGGTAACAAGCTAATATAGCTTATACTTCACAAGAAGGCCTGGCATTTGCCAGGCTTTCTGCATTTTGGCCAAAGCAAAAATGCAGCTGCTGCCCTTCATCAAAAAGCCAATGGCCAGCCTAGGCCACAAAGCCTATGCCCATCCCTGGCCATAATGCAGGTGATCAACCATGGTCATAATGCGCAAGCTCAGACATGGGGCTCATGCCTATGCGCAAAGCTTACAAGCACAGAAGGCTACCTTATCTGAATATGGTGGGCCAGTTGGGTTAGCTGTGGTTAAAAGGTTAAGTTTGCATGAGCAAATAGTCCATATTAGGCAAAGAATTTGTGATTAAGCTCTAAACTAATAGCGATTGAAAGTGTTTTGAGTTACAATCTTGCGTTCTATGGGCAATGCATTTTAGCCCAGATGGATCAGAATACGGGGCTACCCGCATTTATTAGTCGCGGCTCATTTTAGAGTCGTTCATGGTTGCATCCTAGTCTCATTGAGACTTGGGTCATCAGTCATAGTTTGAAGAGACTTTCTAACACATGTCGATACCGTTTGACTTCAGCTTGATTATTGACAGCTTGCCACTCCTTGGCATCGGTGCTTTAGTTACCATTGAGATCACTGCTATGTCAGTGTTCTTAGGTACCTGTATCGGTCTTTTTGTCGGTATTGCTGAGCTGGCACGTTATCCGTGGATCCGAATCCCTGCAAAGATCTACGTAGACTTTATTCGCGGCACTCCACTGCTCGTACAGATTTTCATCATCTACTTTGCACTTCCAATCGTATTTGGAACCAGAATTGAGCCGTTTGTAGCTGCAGTTGCAGCCTGCTCCATTAACTCTGGTGCTTATGTAGCTGAAATCTTCCGTGCAGGTATTCAGTCCATTGACAAGGGTCAGATGGAAGCTGGTCGTTCTTTAGGTATGTCCTGGACTCAGACCATGCGTTACATCGTAATCCCTCAGGCTTTCCGTCGCACCATCCCTCAGCTTGGTAATGAGTTCATCGCCATGCTTAAGGACTCCTCATTAGTATCCGTTATCGGCTTCGAGGAGCTGACTAGAAAGGGTCAGTTAGTTATTGCATCCACATACGGCTCTCTTGAGATTTGGACTGCAGTTGCGATCATCTACCTGATTATGACCTTAACTATCACCCGCTTCGTGGCTTACCTCGAGAAGCGTTTCAATTAGTAATTTAGTCACAGCAAACAGCAGCGCATCATTTGCTTAGCGCTGCTAGCAAAACAAGCTTTAAAGCCAAAATTATGATGCAAACACTAGCCATCATAAGTTGCTCTAGCTTGTATATGTTGTGAACAGGTACTTAGAGATTTATTAGAGGCCAGCTATGATTAAGATTCGTGGTCTGAAAAAGAAGTACGGCAAGAACGAGATCCTCAAGGGTATCGATCTTGATGTAAACAAGAGCGAAGTAGTGGTTGTTATCGGCCCATCAGGCTCTGGTAAGAGTACTTTACTGCGTTGCGTTAACTACCTGGAGGTTCCAACTGACGGTGTTATCGCTATCGATGGTGAAGAGATTACTCGCAAGGTGGACATCAATACCATTCGTGCTGAAGTAGGTATGGTGTTCCAGCACTTCAACCTCTTCCCTCACATGTCTGTTTTAGACAATATCACTCTTGCTCCAATCAAGGTTCGTGGTAAGAGTAAAGAAGAAGCTGAAAAGATTGCCTTAGAGCTCTTAGATAAGGTAGGTCTTAAGGATAAGGCTGCTTCATTCCCATCTCAGCTCTCTGGTGGTCAGCAGCAGCGTGTAGCTATTGCTCGTGCTTTAGCTATGCAGCCAAAGATCATGCTCTTTGATGAGCCAACCTCTGCACTTGACCCAGAAATGGTTAAGGAAGTACTTGAGGTTATGAAGCGCTTAGCTGAGTCAGGTATGACCATGATGGTTGTAACTCACGAAATGGGCTTTGCTCGTGAAGTAGCTGATCGCGTAATCTTCGTAGACGGTGGCAAGATCCTGGAGATGGGCCATCCAAACGAAGTATTCGAGCATCCAAAGGAGAAGCGTACTCAAGAGTTCTTAAACAAGATTCTCTAAGCGCAACTACCCATGCTTTAAAAAA